>ERZ802821.97-NODE-97-length-43311-cov-18.6677_pt1 | contig 43311 bp, 39 predicted proteins | sample MGYA00345648_ERZ802821 | MGnify/ENA primary metagenome ERZ802821 (study PRJEB30503, sample SAMEA104212357) | marine metagenome | biome: Westerlies Biome; feature: [SRF] surface water layer (ENVO:00010504) within the epipelagic zone...; material: water (ENVO:00002006)... | reverse complement strand
AAGACCATGCTTTACCCCCCTCTGTAATACTGTCTCCGATGAAAATGATATCGCCTTCTTTGGCTGGATCAGAACTAAATTCATTTAAACGCACTATATAATGGTTTTTCGTCCAATCTGTGTGATATTTGATTTTAGCTTCTAATGGATATAAGTTATTGGGTTCTTGTGCCATTAACGACAGGGTGCCTACTAAAAAGATAAAAACCAAAAGTTGAATATTTTTCATTGTCAGGAATCGGATAAATGATGTATTGGCTATAATATAAGCCAATTAAAACAACAAAAAAAATTGTGCTTAAAACTGCTTCCTGGGCAGTTTTAAAAAAAATACAGTTCAAAAGTGAAAATCCAACACTTGGCAGTTCTATACTTGAGTTAACCATTGAAAAAGCTCCGCTTTGAAAAGCTCGCTCTGTTGTTCTGGTTCCAACACAACATGATTCACACAGGCTGGTAACAACAAAGTCTCTCCTTTTTTCATTGAGTAAGCACCCTGGCTTGTTGTAAGTTCTAGAGCACCTTCTGTACATATATAGATCACAAAAAAGTCTATATCTGAGTAGTCCTTTTTTATGCTTTTATCGATTGTAAGGATGTTTGACTTAAAATAATCGGTATGTATCAGTTGGTTAAAGGTGTTTCGCTTCTTATCGTATAGTGTTTTATAGCTTTCATGAACAGAAAAATCAATGACATCTCGGGCCCCCTTTTAAAAAATCTACTTCCATACTATTTAATGAACACTATCTTGAATAAAATGACCATTTAAAAAACATGTTTTACTTTAAATATCAGCTATTTTGTTTTTTAAACAAGCGAATTTGAAGGATTTAGTTAAGTTATTGTTGTCTGCTTTTTTTTTAGCTGGCTTAACGGTTAATGCCCAAACAGAAACTAAAACAGAAGTACAGAAAAGACCAAACTTTTTATTTGTCTTAGTTGATGACCAACCATTTGATGCAGTAGGTTTCAGCAATCGTTATCCATTTCTCAAAACACCCAATATGGATCGGCTTTCTGAAGAGGGTGCAGTTATGGAGAATTTTTTTGTAACTCAATCAATATGTTCTCCTTCACGCGCAAGTTTTTTGACGGGAACCTATCCACATATTCACGGCGTTAATCAAAATAACCGTTCTGTAGACCCCAATTGGGACAAGTTCGCCCCTTATAATTCTCATTTGCAAGAGGCAGGATATCAGACTGCTCATGTTGGGAAAATACATATGGCACATTTTAAGGGTAAAAAGCACATTCGCCCTGGGTTTGATTACTGGTTTAGCTTTATTGGACAGGGGAAATATTTTAACCCAACGGTGAACGATAATGGGAAGGAATATCGAATGGAAGGGTATATGACAGATATTCTTACGGACAAAGCCATTGCATGGTTAGAAGAAGATCGTGATCTTGACAAACCCTTTAGTTTAAATCTTTGGCACAAGGCTGTACATCAACCGCATTTACCAGCACCAAGGCACGAAAATTTTTATACGGATTTTGAACTCCCAACGCCTCCTTACGACACACATAAAGAAACCTTTAAAGGAAAACCGTTGTGGCAACGGAAGAAAACATTTGGTTTTGAGTGGAAAAAACACCTTCCTATCCCTGATGCTTTACCCGAAAAAGACTGGCCCATTAACTACGATCGCAACATGCAATTGTTACGATGTCTACTTGCCATTGATGAGTCGCTCGGGAAAGTGCTAGAGACCTTAGAAAAAATGGGCGAATTGGAAAACACGGTGATTATTTACAGCAGTGATAACGGCTATTTTATGGGTGAGCACACTTTTTTAGATAAGCGATTAGCTTATGAAAGTTCCATGCGTGTTCCAATGATTATAAGATATCCAGAGCGCATTAAGGCAGGGACTAAAATCAGCGAGCAGTGTCTTAATATTGACCTTGCGCCAACAATTTTAGACTTTGCAAACCTTCAAATTCCAGCATATATGCAAGGGGAATCCATGCTTAGGCTATTAGAAGGTAAAAAAGAAAAAGACTGGCGAGAGGCTGTTTTATTTGAGTACTATCTTGATACATATTGGCCTTATGCAGGTCCAAATCAAATTGCGGTACGGACTGATGAATATAAACTCATTGACAATTTTATCAAAAATGATATAGACGAATTATACGACCTTAAAAAGGATCCAGGTGAAATGGTGAATCTTATCAATTCCCCAAAACACAAAGACACTGAAAACAGGCTTAGAAACATAGCTGAAGAATTAAAAAAGAAATATAAATACAACCCTGATAGAGACTGGTGGCTACGTCAAGTTATTCGCGCAAATAAATCAAAAGATCATGTAGATTGACAAAGTTTTTTATTCGAAATGCATAAAATGCCATTAAAAATTGTAAATTAAAAAAGGAAGAATAAAAATGACACAGTGGTTTTTCAGGTTTTGGTTTAATTTTCTTGTATTTATTCCAAGCCTTTTACTTTCTCAGCAAATTATACATCTCGGTGCATACGAAGGCGTCGAAAGTGGCGCTGTTCGTGTGCTTTCAAAAGACAGCTTAGGGTATGTATGGATTGGAACTTCACAAGGGCTTAGCAGGTATTCTGGGACTGAATTTAAGGCGTATGATACCTCCTCATCCAATAAGGGAATTGTTGATTTGCTTTCAACTGCTTATGGCTTTTTTGCTCTTGCCTCAAATGGTAATATTTTAGAGTACGATTACAAACGCGATCAGTTAAGCCTTCTCGAGCGAATTGTGAAATCTCCTGTTTTGTGCTTTACTGCGATCGATGATGAAACACTGTTGATTGGACTGCAGGAGGGAATGTTGCTTTTTAATCTTAAGACAAAGAAAATAAGTAAGGTTCTGCATGTGCAAAGCTTATTCAACAGAAAAATTTTAGTCAAAGAAACAAAAGTCTATGTTGCTTCTACCAAAGGAATCAATGTATATAACTTAGATGAAGAACATACTGAACTTACATATCATAAAACACTATTAAAAGGCATTGAGATTTTAGATTTTGCGCTTGACTTTAATAATCAAATTTGGGCTGGTACATATCAAAAAGGCGTATTCGTAATCTCAAATGATAAGGCTAAAAAGCTAAATCTGCCAGAAACAAAAACCAATGTTCAGACGATTCGATCTATCACTTTTGATAAATTCAACCAAGCTTTAATAGCTGTTGAGGGTACTGGTTTATTTGTTGTTAGCCAGGACTTTGAGGTTGTAAATAATGTAATACATGACCCTGACAAACTAGAATCGTTACGCCAAAACAGTATATACGAAATTTTTGTTGATGAAACCAATGTGTATTGGCTTGGTTTACGCGAGTTGGGCATTGATTTAATTTATCCGAACGGCAATCCATTTACGCATATCAATTATGTGCCATATGCTCAAAATAGCATTTCGAATAATAACATTCGTTCAATTTATTTTTGTAAAGGAAAGCGGACTTGGTTTGGAACTGAAAATGGAGTCAGTGTGCTTCTTCCAAGCGGGAAATGGATAAACTATAATTCCCACCCATTGCTATCCAAGCGCGCCGTTTTAACGATTAACCCCTATGGCTCACGTTTGTTGCTGAGTGTGTATGGAGAAGGAATGGTTCTTTTTGATCCTGCAACTGGAAAAGTTGAACGACTCCGATTACAGGAAAACCAAAAGAAATCAAGGATGGTTTTCACAACTTACGTAGATGGTGATGAATTGTGGATTGGCGGATTTGACGGTCCAGTAAAGCACTTTGAAAAGGGTGTTTTAGTCAAAAACTATGTAACTGGAAATGCAAGGACTATTATTAAAGGGGAAAAAAACACAATTTATGTGGGGTCGCCAAACGGCTTCTATGAAATTAATAAAGAGACACAAACCATTAAACGAATTGACGGAAATCAATTAAGAGAGCTCAATCAAATACACGCGTTGTTTTATGACGAAATAAACCGCTGTATATGGATTGGAAACAAGCGGGGTTTGTTAACGTTTGATTTGGTTAGCCAACAGCTGAGTACAATTCAAAAATCAATTGATTACTCCCTTGGAACGATTTATTCAATTCAAAAAGACAACAATGAACACTTGTGGCTGAGTACCTATAACGGGCTGTGGAAATACAATACGATTACAGACGAGTTTAGAAAATATGATGTTGATGAAGGCCTATTAATATCAACATTTGGATTTGGTGCTACGGCAAAATCTGATGATGGGAGTCTTGCATTTGGTGGTCCCTTGGGAGCTGTAATTTTTAATCAAGAAGAATTTCCTGAAGAATTAGATATTTCGAACATTTACATCACGAATTTTCGAGTCAATGGTCTTGAGGCAGGTGAAGTCATTGAAGAAAATAATATTAATTTTTTACAAGAAATTAATCTAGAATACAATCAAAATTCGATAAGCTTTGACTTTGAGGTCCCCACATATCACGGATCAAAAGTACATACCTATCAGTGGCAATTGCAAGGATATGATAAAGTGCCTAAGAGTTCGAAAAATCCGAAAAACATTAGCTATCCAAAACTAGAGCCAGGGAAATATATACTACAAGGAAAAGCCATAAATGAAGCAGGGAATATTACCACAAAATCGTTAGACATACGCTTTGTAATAGGCAAACCCTTTTGGCTAAGTAACTGGGCAATTTTGGGATATATAACTATCGGTTTTTTAATTTCAATTTTATTTATCAACGCCAGAATAACGAAGGAGAAGCAAAAATTTAATGAAAATAAAATAAAATTTTTCACAGAAGTTGCTCATGACATTCGAACACCTGTTTCGCTTATTCAATTATTGGCTTCACAGCTTTCAACAAGCAAGAAGAACTTTGAAAAAAACATCGATCTAATTCAGAAAAATACACAGAATTTAAACGAGTATGTTACTCAACTATTAGACTTTCAAAAAGCAGAACGCAATATGCTAAAATTGGAAGTCCGACAGATTAAATTGAAAACAGTTATCGACAGAATTGTACAAGAGGTACAGCCGCTTTTGAACGAGAAATCAATAGATATTGCTGTATCGATAGCTAACATAAGTGTATGGGTTGATGAAAAAATGATCACTCGTATTTTTTATAATTTGATTTCAAATGCAATAAAGTATAGCCCAGACGGAGGGAAAATTCAAATCAATGCAACGAGCGGAAATGATAAAATAACGATTGATTTTATAGATTATGGTTATGGCATTCCTGCTAAAGAACAACAGTTGATTTTTTCAAGATTTACACGGGGAACGAATGTTAATAATAAAGGAATTTCGGGTTCAGGAATTGGTTTAATGATCTCGAAAAAAATCATTGAGCTACATGGAGGTGAAATCAAGTTGGTTAGTAAGGAAAACATTGGATCCAAATTTTCTGTTATTCTTAGAATAGGGAGTGAGCATTTCGCCACAGATGATTTTGCTATGGGCATAAATGATGATTTTGATACTTCAGTTTTTGACAATAACAATGAGAAAAAGCTAATCTTACTTGTCGAGGATAATGCAGATTTGCGCAATTCCATCAAGGACGAGTTAGCATCAAAATATAAAGTCATTACAGCAGAAAATGGTAAAGAAGGGCTTTTGATTGCATTGTCAAAAAATCCAGATTTAATTATTACAGATGTGATGATGCCAAAAATGGATGGTAAAGAAATGTGTCGCGTGATAAAATCAAATTTTCAGACCAGTCACATTCCTGTGATTATTGTATCTGCTTTGGGTGAGGTTGACGACAAGGTTGAAGGAATTGAAATTGGAGCAGACGGGTATTTGGAAAAGCCATTCAATATGAAATTATTGAATGCGATGGCACTAAATCTCATTAACTCTAGGGCATTATTGAAACAAGTCGTCGGAGAAAAGCAACAGCTTAAAGATGTAGTCAAATCTCCAGATAAACACTTCCTTTCAAAAGTGGTGAAAATTATTGAAGACAACCTAACAAACCAAAAGTTTTCTATTGATAATTTATCCGATGAAACAGGTTTAAGTAGGTCTAATTTATTCCGAAAATTAAAAGGGTTAACAGGCATGTCACCTAATGATTTTGTCACCCAAATCAAAATGAATTATGCCGCACAGCTGCTGAAAAACAATAAGGGAATCCGAATTAGTGATGTTGCCTACGAATCTGGATATAACGACCCGAGATATTTCAGTACCCTGTTTAAGAAATTTTACGGGAAAACTCCCAAACAGTTTATGTCAGGCGGACTTTGACCCTCCTGCATAGAATATAAATTCAACATAAATGAATAAAATTTAAACAATCAGAAGATCAATATTCCTCTTATTGAAAATTATATGAAACTATTCCGGTTTTTATTTTTCGTTTTTCCTGTTTTTGCTTTGGGGCAGCAACTGTTAAGGCATCTTACGACTACCGAAAAAGTACACGAGATAAATGCGAACACCAATATTAACTAAAAAGCAGTGAAGACCCATTTCCATAGTAACCTCTAGTAAAAACAGTATTAAAAAATTCTTATGAGTATTGTATTTAAAGCTTTTTTGTTCTTGTGTGTTTTCTTACAACTTAATACCCGTGAAGTAGTTTCTGAGCCAAATACTACGAATTCGCCAAATTTTATTGTGATTTTGGTTGATGACCAAGGATGGAATGGTACTTCAGTGCAAATGTTAGATACAGAACCCCTTTCTAAAAGCGATTATCATCAAACACCACATCTTGAAAAACTCGCGAACAATGGGATGCGTTTTTCTTATGCATATGCCAGCGCGCCTGTATGTTCTCCATCACGCTATGCCATTCAATTAGGACAAACACCAGCACGCCTAAGGATGATTCGTGTGGGAATGAACACCAATCACATTAATCACAAAACCCCTTTCACGATTCCCAAACTATTGAAGGAAATTAATCCAAACTATAAAACTGCGCACTTTGGAAAATGGGGCATTGATGTTAACCCAAGTGTTTTAGGTTATGACGAAAGCGATGGTATAACAGGAAATAAAGACGGTGGGTTTAATTATAAAAACCACAAGAAACAATGGCGTAATAATATCAGTGAAGATCCTAAAAAGATATTTAGCACCACTAACAGTGCAATTGATTTTATTGAAAGGCAAGCAGACAATAAAGCACCGTTTTTTTTACAGATTTCTCATTACGCTGTTCATTCCGATATTATGATGCGTGAGGCAACGTTGGATAAATACCAAGAATTACCAAAAGGCAAATATCAAAATCATACAGGCTTTGCCGCAATGACAGAAGATTTAGATGCCGGATTGGGGTTGCTTTTAGACAAGATTAAAGCCTTGGGGCTTGAAAATGAAACCTATATCATTTACACTTCTGACAATGGTGCAGTGCCTATAATGCCTCCAAGAATGAGATATATAAATGGTTCTAATACGCCGTTGAGTAGAGGTAAATGGGATGCCATGGAAGGTGGAATTCGTGTTCCCTTTATTATTGCTGGCCCGAAAATAAAAGCAGGTATTGAATCTAGAGTGCCAATTTCATTTTCAGACCTTTTACCCAGTATAATAGATATTGCTGGAAATAAATTACCTCAATACGATCATTTGGATGGAGGGAGTTTTAAAAAAGTAGCTTTTAAAAATGGAAAAGGAAAAGTAAAGCGCAACAATGACGCAATTGTTTTTCATGTACCTTATGAAAATGGGATTGCCTTAAAAAGAGCCCATTCTGCCATTATTGTAGATAATTTTAAACTAATAAAATTTTACGATAACAATCAGCTAATGCTATTTGAACTTAATAGCGATTATGGGGAAAAGAATGATTTATCGCAAGTATTAATTGAAAAAACAAAAACACTTGAAGCAACTTTAGAAGCATATTTGACCAAAGTTAAAGCTCCGAAATGGCAGCCTGGTATTCATTGGAAATCGAAATCACTTGAAAAGATAAACTCTTTCCACTAAAAGGAGTATTCTAATGATTTGTTAATAATTAAGGCTAATAATTATCTAAACAGCTATTTTGGTTAAATTTTTTAACTAAGTGGGCGAATTTTAAATAAGCTTCAATAGCCTTAGGCGTAATTTCACTTCAAATTACACACAATGTCTAAGAATTTTTTACTTCTTCTCATTTTATTATTTGTTACAACGACTGCATTGGCTCAAGGCAGTGCTGCAGAAAGGGCGACTGAAATTTCAAATAAAATGACCGAAGTGCTATCACTAAACGAAGATGAAAGTGCAAAGGTTTATAATATTCAGCTAAAGCGTTTTCAGGATGTCAATGCCATTAGAAAACACATGTCAAACAAAAAGATTGATGTGTCCTCGCTTAAGCCAGGTATTTATTTTCTAAATGCAAATGGTCATTATGCGAAGTTTATAAAGAATTAAAACCTAGAATTTAGATGTATCTATTAAAATATATTTTACCCTTTTTACTGTCAATTAATCCGGCATTTATAGACGCTTCTGATCCTCCTGAAAAAATGAATGTATTGTTTATCATCACGGATGATTTAAACTGTGCGATTGGTGCGTATGGCGATCCGCTGGTACATACACCAAATATTGACAAGCTTGCTGAAAAAGGGGTGGTGTTTACCAATGCGCATGTTCAATATCCGCTTTGTGGGCCTTCTCGAGTTTCGATCATGACAGGTTTATACCCCGATCAGACAAATTCAAAAGAGCTTCGTTTATATGTTAGACAAACAATTCCTGATGTCGTGACGCTGGGACAAAAATTTAGAGAGGAAAATTATCATTCCGTTCGAGTAGGTAAGGTTTATCACTACCACAACCCAAGAGATATTGGCACTGCAGGGCACGATGATTCATATACTTGGGACCGGACTGTTAATCCATATGGGCGTGATAAGCTTGAAGAACATAAGATTGATGCATTAAAGCACGATTGGAACGGCGGTACGCTGAGTTGGCTTGAGGCTGACGGAACAGACGAGGAACAAACAGACGGCATAGGTGCCACTGAAACTATGGGTTTTTTGGATGAATTTGCTTCAAGTGGAGAGAATTTCTTTTTGGCATATGGTCTTTATCGACCACATGTTCCTTTTGTTGCACCAAAGGCTTATTTTGATTTGTATAAGGATAGTGATTTTTCAGTACCCATAAGTGATAAGGCATATCTCGAAACCATTCCTAAACCCGCTGCAATTTCAGTTCGAAGGAAAAAAGAACAGATTAATATCAAAAGTGAACAAGCGAAGTATATTAAACGTGCCTATTACGCAACAACCAGTTTTGTTGATGCGCAAATTGGACGAGTGCTCAACAAGCTTGAAGAAACAGGATTAGATAATAACACAATAGTAGTATTTACTTCAGATCATGGCTATCATTTGGGTGAACACGGACACTGGCAAAAGCAAACCTTGTTTAACGATGCCACACGTGTTCCGCTTATTATTATGTTGCCTGATGCGAACAACTCAAATCGACGCATAGATGACCCTGTTGAGCTAGTTGATATTTTTCCAACATTGATGGAATTATTACAAATGGAAACCCCTGCCTTTATTTCTGGAAAAAGCCTTCAGTCCTATTTGCAAGGTAGCAGTGAGGCTGTTAGGGAAAGTGCATTGACGGAACTTCAAGTAAATACATCTAATGGTCTTGCTCAAGGTTATTCAATCAAAACCAAGCGCTATAGGTTTACACAATGGGAATATAAAGGCACAATGCAGCACGAACTTTATGACCACAAATTTGATAAAAGTGAACTCAACAACGTCACGAATGAACTAGCCTATGCTGCTATTCGCGATTCTCTCCAAAATATGTTATCTCATCGAATTATAGACGCGAAACGCTATCCCTCTGGCTTAGGCCGCCAAATTAAAAACACAAAACCTTGGTTTGAGCCAAAGCCTATACCCTTCAGGAAAAACAATTGAACATAAAAAAAGGCTGAACAGCGTACAGACTTTCTATTTGAAGTGATAACAGGGTGGATTACTACACCAACCTTATAAAGAGCCGCTTTGAAAATAGTCCAAACAAAAAAACGCTCAAGCAAGCTTGGCGTTTTATTATTGAAGATTACTGCGTGATCCTGACAAAGCTCCGTAGTCTAAATAGAAAGTCAAAAATCATAGATTTTTAGTTTTATTTCTGCTTGAAAATCTAAATAAATTTGATTTTCCATCAGAAACAAAAAAGTCTGCATATTGTGCAGACTTTCTATTCTTAAGTGACCCAGGGAGGATTCGAACCCCCAACCCTCAGAGCCGAAATCTGATATTCTATCCAGTTGAACTACTGGGCCAATGGTTCGCAAAAATACACTTTTAAAAATGTGTTAAGACAATTTTTGACGTACGATAGCCGAAATGGTTTTCCCATCCGCTTTACCTGCCATAGCCTTGGATGCCATGCCCATAACCTTACCCATATCTTTCATCCCCTCGGCATTCGTTTGAGTAATAATACCTTCAATGATTTTAGCAATGGCGGCTTTATCTAATTGCTCGGGCAAAAACTGTTCAATAATTCTAATTTGTGCTTCCTCAGGTTCAGCTAAATCTTCGCGTCCTTGCTGACGAAAAATCTCGGCGCTATCTTTTCGTTGTTTTACCAATTTCTGAACCAACTTGATTTCATCTTCGGTGGTAAGGTCTTTGGCACCAGCTTGTGTTTGTGTCAATAAAATAGCAGATTTTATGGCACGAAGCGATTCCAACGCAACGCTGTCTTTGGCTTTCATGGCGGCTTTAAGTTGTTGGGTAACTTGTTCTTGTAAACTCATATCAGTCAACGTTATCGTGTAAAAAAGAATTATTTGTGCGGAATTGCAACTCGTCTTTGCTATCTGTGCTCAGGCTTGTTCGTGATGCAGACGCACCGTTGTCTGGCTCGTCTAGTTCGATCTCTTGCCGTTTGTAAGCAGGTTCGCGTTCCAAATCCTCTACTCTAGTGTTTTGATTAAAGCGATAATTGAATTGCTTTAGCTTTTCTTTACGCTCCTCTGTTCTTCGGGATAAACCTTCTTCAATAGTGCCGTCAATTGGTGAAAACATCTTTTGTGTTTCCTCAATGGGCTTTTCTTCCTTAGCTGTCTTATGCATTACTGGTGTTGAGTCAGGCTCTTCCTCCATTTCCAATACGAAACGTTTAACTTCACCTTCTTTGGATTGTGTATTTATTGGTTGGCTATCATCATCCAATTGGAACAATACCGCTGGTGCTTCTGATTGTGGTGGTTGTGCAGTTAAAGGCGTATCCAATGGCGATTTTTTCTGCGGTTCGGGAACAACTACCTCAGCATCTACTACTTCAATATCATCTACAGATGGTGTAATGTCGTGAATTTTAAACGACCCCATTTCGGTAGTTTTTGTAGTTTCTAAAGAGGAACTGACTTCTTCAAAAGTAACATCTAATGTGCGTAAAACTTCCGTGGTGGCCACATAGCCTTCAAAATAAGTCATTTTTTCTGTTTTTTCTTCCGAAGTAGTTGAAGACAACACAGCTTCGGGTTCAAAAAGTGGAATCTGACCTACAGACAAATCGTGCGTAACCTTTTGATCATCATCTAAAGAATGAATGATTTTTTGTGGGTCTGCGTGTACAATTTCCTGCTGCATATCAGGTGCAAAACCCGTTGCAATAATCGTAACTGTAATGGCATTGTCAAGAGTTTCGTCCTCGCCAATGCCCATGATAATATTGGTGCTATTGCCTGCCTCTTTTTGTATAAATTCATTGATCCCGCTAATCTCGTCAATGGTAACTTCATCGCTGCCAGAAACGATTAGCAATAGTACGTTTTTAGCACCCAAAATCTTATTGTCGTTCAATAACGGAGAGTCTAAAGCTTGCACTATAGCTTCGTTTGCGCGTTGGCTTCCAGATGCCGTTCCAGAACCCATTATCGCTGTTCCGCTGTTAGCCAAAACGGTCTTGGCGTCTCTTAGGTCAATGTTTTGGGTATAGTGATTTGTGATAACCTCTGCTATACCGCGCGACGCATTTGCCAATACTTCGTCTGCTTTTGCAAACCCTTGCTTAAAGCCTAAATCGCCATATACCTCTCGTAGTTTATTGTTGTTGATAACAATAAGCGAGTCAACGTGTTTACGTAAGTTGTTTAAACCTTGCTGCGCCTGTTCATTTCGGGTTTTACCCTCAAACTGAAAAGGCATTGTAACAATTCCAACAGTTAAAATCCCGAGTTCTTGAGCTAATTTTGCAATGACGGGTGCAGCTCCAGTACCCGTTCCGCCGCCCATCCCAGCAGTGATAAATACCATTTTAGTATTTACGTGTAAGGCGTCAGAAATTTGATCTAAATTTTCAATAGCAGACTGCGCGCCAACTTCTGGGTCTGCCCCTGCGCCTAATCCTTCGGTAAGCGAAACGCCAAGCTGAATTTTGTTTGGAACAGGGCTGTTTTCAAGTGCTTGAGCGTCGGTGTTACACACCACAAAGTCCACGCCGTTAATACCTTGACGGTACATATAATTTAAGGCATTGCTACCGCCGCCGCCAACTCCAATAACCTTGATGACGTTGCTCCTGTTTTTCGGTAAATCGAATGTGATATTATCAAATGAATCCATAGGAAAATTTTATTCTGCGCTTTCTAAAAATGTTTTTAATTTCTCTGTAAATCGGTCAATTACTGAACTGCGTTTTACAGGTTTATCTGGCAACGGTTTTGCTGTCTCACCTTCTCCAACTGGCTCTTCAGCTTCGTCTAAGGGTGGTAATTGATTTGCTGCAGCATTCATCACCAAACCAACAGCCGTAGCATAAAGCGGGCTTGTCATGGTTTTGTCTGTGTCTCCTGCAAGATGCTCGTTTGGATATCCAATTCTTGTGTCCATACCTGTAATGTACTCAACCAATTGCTTGAGGTGCTTTAACTGACTGCCACCACCTGTGAGCACAATACCTGCGATAAGCTTTTTCTTCTGCTCTTCATGTCCGTAGTTTTTAATCTCAGCATATACTTGCTCGATGATTTCTTGAACACGTGCATGAATAATTTTCGATAAGTTCTTCAACGTAATTTCTTTGGGGTCACGTCCACGAAGACCGGGAATTGAAACAATCTCGTTGTCTTTGTTTTCACCTGGCCATGCCGACCCAAATTTGATTTTTAATAATTCTGCTTGCTTCTCAATGATAGAACAACCCTCTTTGATATCCTCAGTTATCACATTCCCTCCAAAAGGAATGACAGCCGTATGACGAATAATACCGTCTTTGAAAATAGCTAAGTCGGTTGTTCCACCTCCAATATCTATTAACGCCACGCCCGCCTCTTTTTCTTCTTGGCTTAAAACTGCGTCAGCAGAAGCAAGTGGCTCTAGTGTGATGCCTCCAAAATCTAATCCCGCAGATTTTACACAACGCATAATGTTACGGATAGATGAAACTTGTCCAACAACTACATGAAAGTTTGCCTCCAAGCGTCCGCCGTACATACCAATTGGTTCTTTGATTTCCGCTTGCCCATCAACTTTGTACTCTTGAGGAAGCACGTGAATAATTTCTTCTCCTGGAAGCATGACCAACTTAAACACCTGATTTTTTAGACGCTCAATATCTGCCTCATCGATTACAGCATCTGGATTGCTACGCGTAATGTAGTCGCTGTGCTGCAAGCTGCGAATATGCTGACCTGCAATACCTACAACTACACTATCAATTTTCTTGCCTGACACTGCCTCGGCTTCTTGAGTGGCAGCTTGAATAGACTGGATAGTTTGTGTGATGTTATTCACCACGCCTCGGTGAACCCCTTGGCTTTTTGATTTTCCAACACCAACAATTTCTAACTTACCGTACTCATTTTTTGTGCCTAACATAGCCACTATTTTGGTGGTTCCAATGTCTAATCCAACGGCTAATTTCTCGTGTTCCATATCATATTTATTTTGAACAAACAACTTGTCCGTGAAACGAAAGGTTTACTTGTTTATAGGTTTTTAATACTGTGCTGTCTTGCATTTTAGCATAAAACGCTTTGTAATTTTTAAATTTTTTCTCAAGCTGATTCGGAGTACCCAATACAATTTGATACGATTCTTGACGCGGCTCCATAGCCAATCCCTCTGGAAGCCATTCATAAGCAACAATGTGATTTGACATAAAAGTGTCTGCAGCTGTTTTTTGTGCAGCATCTACTATCAAGAGGCGTTGATGCGCTGTAGGGTTACCATAAAAAATAGGTACCGCTACCGATTCATTTTTAGAAAGAGGAAAAGGTACTCCACTTGCATCAATATAATAACTACTATCGCCTTCTACGCGCACAATTGGTAATTTGGATGTAACGTGAACGCCTATACCTCCGTCGATCGATACGTAACTCTGGGCATTTTTAACCCAATTGTTTTGGTTAAGCGTTTGTTCAATGTTTCTCAAATTTAGACCACTTTTAAATGCAGATGTACTGTCGCTGAGCGCAAGTTTCAACAATTTATTAACGGAGTCTTGCGCAATTAGTCTAGGACGATTTTCAGCCCATCGAATTCCATCAAAACGAACCTCGCGTAGCCCATTTCGATGATGCATAATAATACTCAGTATTCCCAGCATAACAAACAATATCGCAGCCAAAATCATTTTATTCATGGGCTTGATTTTTAAGGGTTTGCATAATGGCGGAAACTTCAAAAGCAATATCTCCAGCACCCATTATAGCCACAACTTCAGCTGTTGAATTTGCCACTTTTTGGTACAGTTCTTCTTTTGAAATGAGTGCTGTGTTGGGGTGCAATTTTTCTATCAAAATGTGGCTCGTAATACCCACAATAGGCAATTCACGAGCTGGATAAATATCCAAAAGTATCACTTCGTCAAAGCGAGCGAGCGCCTTTTTAAAACCTTTTTCAAAATCGCGTGATCGTGAAAATAAGTGTGGTTGAAAAACGCCTAGTTTAATTTTGTTTGGGTAAAATGTTTCAATGGCGTCAACAACAGCGTTGATTTCTGTGGGATGGTGGGCATAATCATCAATTAAAACCTTAGGTGACGTCATACGCACACTGAACCTGCGGTCAACCCCCATAAATGTTGCGAGGGCTTCTCGTAAAGACTCCGGATTACAATTCGCCTCCAGCGCCAAGGCTAACGCTGCGGAGGCATTCATCAAATTATGATGACCTGGATAAGGTAATTTAAGGTTTGTAATTGTGGTTTCTGGCGTTTGAAAATCAAAAATATAACAACCCTCTTGTGTGCGTAAATTTACCACACGATGCGTCCCAACATCCAATCCAAACGTATTCCCGTCAACGGCTAATCCATGGCGAATAAATCGTTTTTCAGACGAAACTTTTGCAGCAAAAGCACTAAACGTTTTGGCAAGCTCATCCGATGATCCATAAATATCTAAATGGTCTGCATCCATAGACGTAAGCGCAATAGTCGTTGGAGATAAATGCATAAATGAGCGGTCAAACTCATCAGCCTCTACCACCATTACGTCTTGGCCTTCATGCAAAAAATTACTTCCAATGTTCTCAGCAATTCCACCTAAAAAAGCTGTTATTTTTTTTCCACTAGCGCGCAACAAATGCGTAAGTAGCGAAGTTGTTGTGGTTTTTCCATGGGTCCCCGCGACTGCCAAACACGGCATAGTAGCGCTGATTTCTCCAATAATTTCTGCTCTTTTCTGAAGTACAAATTCTCCCGTGCGAAAAAAGTCCAATAAAGGCGAATGAGCAGGAATTGCAGGGGTGTAAATCACTTTGGTTTGGGCAGCGTCTCTAAATAATGGAGGAATAGCTGTAACATCTTCACTATCTGTGACCGTTGCACCCAGTGCCACTAACTTTTCGGTGAGTGGGGTCAAGGTGCGGTCATAGCCCGCAACAGCGTGGCCTTGCGCCAAGAAATATTGCGCCAAGCCAGACATTCCAATGCCGCCAATTCCCACAAAATATACCGCTGTCTTATTCATGAGAAATGAGTTGGGTTAGTTTTTCTACAATGTCTTTTGTCGCATTTGGGTGCGCAAACGATGTGATGTTTTTGCCAATCAATTCTCGAAGCTCTTCATCTTCGATTAAGCCTTTGAGGGCAGGCCAAAAATCATTATCTGCCTTATGCTCCACCACCATTTTTGCAGCCTTATTATCTACTAGAGACTGTGCATTTTTTTCCTGATGGTTTTCTGCCACATTGGGGGAAGGAATAAATAAAGTGGGCTTACCCATTAGACACAACTCAGAGATGGCTAACGCCCCTGCGCGAGACACCACAAGGTCTGCGGCTGCATATGCCGCTGGCATATTGTCGATGAACGGAACCACATGGGTGTTTTCGTTTGTGAGGGGTTGGTATTCAGCAGCGTAAAGATTTCCGCATTGCCAGATGAGTTGAACGTCGAGTTGTTGGATATCATGCAAATGATTTTTGATGAGTTGATTGATTTTTCGCGCTCCCAAACTTCCTCCCATAACCAGAAGGATAAATTTATTTGAGTCGATTCCTAAGGTTTTACATGCGTCATTCTTTGATATGTGCTGAAGTAGCGTTTCACGAACAGGATTTCCAGTAACAACACTTTTGGATGCTGGAAAGAATCTCAATGCTGCAATACTCCCCAAACAAATGGCATGAGCGCGCTGCGCAAGTTGTTTGTTCGTGACACCAGGAAAAGCATTTTGCTCTTGCAATAAAGAAGGAACACCAAGCATTGATGCTATAAAAACTAAAGGACCGCTTGCAAAACCACCTGTACCAACCACGGCATTAGGGCGAAAACGGATCACAATAGTCAAGGCCTGAAATATACTCCATCCTAGCTTTAGAGGAAACAACAAATTGCGTAACATATTTTTTCTATCAAATCCCGAAATCCACAACCCTTTAATGCGGTAGCCCGCCTTGGGAACACGCTGCATTTCCATCCGATTATAAGCACCTACAAAAAGTATAGATGCCTCTGGGAATTGTATCTTTACTTCATCCGCAATAGCCAATGCCGGGAAAATATGCCCCCCCGTTCCGCCTCCCGAAATGATAAGTTTAGGCTTCATCGCTAAGGGTTGCTAATGGGTTAGACTCATTTTCTTCTATTGCTGCTTTTCGATTGGCGCTGACGCTCAGAATAATGCCAACTGCAAAAAAAGTCATCCAAAGCGATGTACCGCCGCTACTTATTAGTGGCAACGGTTGTCCTGTTACAGGTAATAACGCAACTGCAACACCCATATTAATAAAGGCTTGTGTAACAATGGGGATTCCCATAGCCAGTATCAATAATTGCCCAAAAAAACTTTCTGATTTGTTAGCATTAACCAAGATGCGAAGTAATAATAACAGGAACAAAAACAGTAAAAACAGTGCACCAATCAACCCGTATTCTTCAGCAATAATGGCATATATAAAATCAGATGAGCTTTGTGGCAACACATTTTTCATCATACTTTTTCCAGCGCCAATTCCCACAATTCCGCCCACAGCGACCGCTGCCTTTGCACGTTCAATTTGGTAATCGGTGGTGTTGGTTCCATTGCCCGAAAAACTTTCAATCCGACTCATCCATGTGTCTACACGATTTGGAAACGCATCTGGATAAGCTTTTGCAAGCAAAACAAAAATGACCAATCCAAGAATGGCAGCGCCCAACATACTAAGCAAATACTTTAGTGGATATCCACCCAAAAAAGCCACCACCGTAACCATAAATAATAAGAGTAATGCAGTGGATAAGTTTGCAGGTAGAATTAATGAAACGATAAGAAATACAGGAAGCCAAAGAGGTAAAAGACTTTCAATAAAACGGATTTTAACTTCACGCTTGGTCGCAAAATAATCCGCAACATATGCCAATAGTACTACTGTAGCCAGTGTAGATGTCTGGAACGACATTCCTAAAATAGGAATATTCAACCATCTACTTGCATTTGCCCCATCAATAGTTGTTCCTTGCAAAGCTGTTATTGTCAATAAAATAACGACTATTGGAATTCCAATTTTGGCAAGCCCTGAAAAATAACGGAACGGCATCAAATGCACAGTATACATGATTACCCAACCTACACAAACAATAGCAACATGCTTAAGCAAGTGACCGAAAACAGAGCCTGACCCAACCACATAAACCAGGTTAGAACTGGCACTGTAGACAGGTAAAAAGGAAAAAATGGAAAGCAATACCACTATTCCCCAAATGGATTTATCTCCCTGTAAGTACTGGCTTAATTTCATATTTACAGTTTTCGAACGGCAGCTTTAAATTGATTTCCCCTATCCTCGTAATTTTCAAACAAATCGAAACTTGCACACGCAGGCGAAAGCAATACTGCATCGCCTTTGCTAGATAACTTATATGCTGCTTTTACCGCCATGTCCATGCTTGCTGTTTCAACAAGCACACCCACTACTGGAGAAAAAACATCCATAATTTTTTGATTATCAACTCCCACGCAAACTATTGCTTTTACTTTTTCATGTACCAAAGGCAACAAGCTCGTGTAGTCATTTCCTTTGTCAACTCCTCCAACAATCCATACGGTGGGTTTGGTCATACTGTCAAGGGCAAAAAAGGTTGCGTTAACATTTGTGGCTTTAGAATCATTGATATAGTCCACTTTTAAGATCTTCACCACGTGTTCTAAACGATGCGGTGCTCCTTGAAACGTTTGTAAACTGGCTTGTATTTCTTGATTACTCAATTGAAATAATTGTGCTATTGTGGCTGCAGCCATCGCGTTTTTTGTATTGTGGCGGCCGCGAAGCGATGGGTTATCAATTGCAAACATAGGTGTTGAATTAGCATTAGCGTACGGATGTTGTTTGGCTTTCACATCGTGTCGGGCTAAGCCCGAAGCGATGGATTTATCTTCAGCATCGTACAAAAAATGATCGGTGTCAGTTTGGTTTTTAATTAGGTTAAACTTAGCATCGCAATACGCCTCAAAAGAGTTGTCGTATCGATCCAAATGATCTGGAGTAAGATTCGTAATTACTGCAATATGCGGATGGAATTTTTGAATGTGTTCTAACTGAAAACTGCTGATTTCTAACACATACACTTCGTGTTGGTCTGCAATAACAGCTTTAGCAAAACTACTGCCAATATTTCCTGCCAGTCCTGCATTCACGCCACTTTCTGTAAGCAAATGATGTGTGAGCATGGCAGTGGTGGTTTTCCCGTTACTTCCCGTAATGCCAATAAGCGTTGCTTTGGTATAATTACTTGCAAATTCAATTTCTGAAACAATTGGAATTTGTGCGTTTTCTATGGCTACTATGACAGGAATATGGTTTGGAATACCCGGGCTTTTTACAACGAGAGATGCTTGCAAAATGGTATCCAAAGAGTGGCCGCCTTCTTCCCATACAACATTGTGCGTATCAAATTCTTGCTTTGCAACATCGGTAAGTTTTCCTGCATCAGACACCAAGACATCCCACTGATTCCGCTGTGCTAACAATGCTGCGCCTATGCCACTCTCACCTCCACCAAGTACAACCAATTTCTTCATTATCTGACTTTTAAGGTTACAAGGCTGATAATGGCAAGCATGATGGCCACAATCCAAAATCTATTTACAATTTTACTTTCGTGATACCCCATTTTTTGAAAATGGTGGTGCAAAGGCGCCATTTTAAAAATGCGCTTTCCTTCGCCAAATTTCTTTTTGGTATACTTAAAATACCCTACCTGGACTACTACAGAAAGGTTTTCAATCAAAAACACGCCACACAAAATTGGAATGAGCAGTTCTTTTCGTACCGCAAGTGCCAACACGGCAATAATTCCGCCAATGGTAAGACTACCCGTGTCGCCCATAAACACTTGTGCCGGATACGTATTGTACCATAGAAAGCCAACTAAGGCCCCTACAAAAGCAGCTACAAAAACAACTACCTCACTTATCTTGGGGATATACATTACATTGAGATAATCGGCAAAAATGATGTTTCCAGATACCCATGCAAAAAGCCCAAGAGTAAGTACCGAAATGGAAGCCGTTCCTGCAGCTAACCCATCTACACCATCGGTAAGGTTTGCGCCATTAGAAACTGCGGTAATGATAAAAATAACAGCAGGTATAAAAATCAACCAAGCATAATCTGTTGCGCCCTCTCCTGCCCATGAGATAAGCTCGCTATAATCAAATTCATTGTTTTTTAATAACGGTATAGTCGTTTTGGTAGATTTTTCTGCTTGCATAAAAGCACCTCCGCCATCTATTTGTTGCTTAATCGTGATGTCTGGATGAAAGTAAAATACCGCCCCAACGAGTAGCCCCAGACTTAGTTGCCCAACAATTTTAAACCGGCCTTTAAGTCCCGCTTTGTCTTTCTTTTTGATTTTCAAATAATCATCTATAAAACCTATTAACCCCATCCAAACGGTAGTCACTATCAATAAAATGATATACACATTGTCGAGTTTCGTAAGAAGTAAAACTGGGATGAGTGTGCCGAAAATAATCATCAGTCCCCCCATCGTTGGCGTACCTGCTTTTTCTTGTTGTCCTTCTAGTCCCAAGTCGCGAATGGTTTCACCCATTTGGTAGCGTTGAAGCATTGCAATAATGCGTTTTCCTAATACTGCTGTGACCAAAAGTGAAAAAATGATAGCTATCGCAGCACGAAAAGAAAGGTATCCAAACAAAGATGCACCTGGAAATTGATATGTTTTTTCTAAGTATTCAAACAGATAGTAAAGCATTATTTCTTGGTTTGAAGGAGTTGTTCTAGTACAGCTGCATCATCGAAAGGATAACGAGTGCCACTTTGTTCCTGATAGGTTTCATGGCCTTTGCCCACTACCAAAATAATATCTTGATCTTGCGCCATAGTACATGCTGTTTTTATGGCTTGTGCTCTGTCTATCACGGTAAGGTGCTTGTGATTTACTTCCATAGAGACCCCGGTAAGCATCTCTGTAATTATCTCTTCTGGGTCTTCGTTTCTGGGGTTATCAGATGTGAAAATGGCTAAATCGCTTTTTTCAACAGCAGCTTTTGCCATAAGCGGGCGCTTGGCTTTGTCTCTATTTCCACCACAACCCACTACGGTAATAAGCTTTTCATTTCGTGTACGCAACACAGCTATAGTATCCAGCACTTGCGTAAGCGCATCGGGAGTGTGTGCATAATCTACAATGGCCGTAACAGGCTTGGTTACAACTGTCTGAAAACGCCCAGCTGCACCTTTAATCATGCTCAATACTGGCAAAAGTTCTGTTTTATCTATGTCTAGTAATGCCCCTATTGCATAAACACAAACAAAATTTGCAGCATTAAAAGCCCCTACAAGGGGAGACCAAACTTCATCGTGTTGTAACTTAAGAAGCATCCCCGAAAAGCTTGTTTCCAAAACCTTAACATGAAAATCTGCCATGCTTTTCATGCCAAAAAACTGCTTGGTAGCCTTTGTGTTTTGCAACATAAACGATCCGTTTTTATCATCTGCATTGGAAAGCGCAAAAGCTTCTTTTGGAAGACAATCGAAGAATCTTTTTTTAGTGTCTCTATACGTTTTAAAATCCTTGTGATAATCGAGATGATCATGAGAAAGGTTTGTAAAAACTCCACCAGAAAACTGAACATCATAAACCCTGTCTTGGTCAATACCATGTGATGACACTTCCATAAAGCAATGTGTAACCCCATCGTCAACCATTTGACGTAAAATCTTGTTGATGCTAAGAGCATCTGGCGTCGTGTGCGTGCTTGGCAGTATACTATTTCCAATCCTAATTTCAACTGTTGAGAGTAGCCCTGTGGTATACCCCATGTGATGAAACAACTGATAGGCCATGGTAGCCACAGACGTTTTGCCATTGGTTCCCGTAACCCCCACTAACTTGAGTTCAGCACTTGGATGGTCATACCAATGATTTGCCACGGTTGCCAATGCGCGACGTGAATTGATGCACGAAACATAGGTCACACCATTTTCGCGTGATGCGGGAAGTTCTTCGCATAACACAGCGGTTGCCCCTTTTTGTATGGCATCAGCAATGTGTGCGTGGCCATCGTGTGTCGTTCCTTTTATCGCCACAAACAACACATTCTTTTTTACATCTCTTGAATCAAAAGTTACATCACTTATTTCGATATGCGTACTGCCCGAAACCGTCTCTATCGGCACACCAAACAACATGTCTTTTAATAGCTTCATGTTAATGTCAGGGTTACGGTTTGATTCTTTTTAAGCTGCATGCCCGGTTTTTGAGACTGGCGCAAAACTTTTCCTTTCCCTTTGAGTGTCACAGAAACACCTAAATTTTCAAGTACGGCAACTGCCTCCATTGCAGTCCACCCGCGAACGTCTGGCATGCGTTCGCTATTAAGCAATTCGGTTGAATTCGGTATTTGATTTTGATGTGTTAGTGCTGCAATTTTATGCAACTCAATTGTACTTTCATCTGGTATATTATGGATAACAGCCTCCGCAATTTTTTTGAATACGGGGGCAGCCACTACATTTCCATAATATCCGATTTTTTTGTTGGGCTTATGCACTACAACAATACAAGAATAGGTCGGGTTTTCTACTGGAAAGTAGCCTACAAAACTTGAAATATACTGTACATTGTCTGTTGTATAATCTACCTGGCATGTACCTGTTTTTCCAGCAATAGAAAGTTTTTTGTCGTAGATATTGTGAGCAGTCCCCCATTTGTTTTTGACCACACCTTCCATAAGTTTGTGCAGTTTTGAGCGTGTTTCACTTGAGCAAATAGCCGGGTTTAACACCTTTTTAGGGAACGACTTAACCAACTTGCCGTCAAGGCTACGAACAGAGGACACAAATCGTGGAGACACAAGTTCGCCGTTATTGGCAATTGCGTTGTAGTAGCTAAGTGTTTGAAGAGGAGTAAGCGAAACGCCATATCCAAATGCCATCCAAGGCAGATCTAAGCCGTCCCAATCTGCATCTTTTGGGTGTGGAATTTTTGGTGTTCCTTCTCCTGAAATTGCCAAACCCAAAGGCTTATCTAAGCCCATTGCCAAAAGTCTGTCTGTAAATTGGGCTGGATTCTCTTTGTAGTTTTCATGAATAAGCTTCACAATTCCGGTATTTGAAGATCGTTCAAAAACCTGACTTACAGGTATAACTCCATAGCCACCACGTTTAGAATCGCGCACGTGATATTTGCCGTAAAAGGTTAATTTTCCTTTTTCGGTATCTACCATAGTAGTCGTATCAATCACCTTGTCTTCTAGTGCAGCCATGAGTGCAAATAGCTTAAAGGTAGATCCAGGCTCATGTGCTTCGCCTACGGCGTAATTCAATCGTTCGAAGTATGTGTTGTTTTTAGTCCGACCCAAATTTGCAATGGCTCTAACGGCTCCCGTTTTGGTTTCCATGACCAAAACTGAACCGTGCTCGGCTTCATATTCCTCCAACGCACCCAGTAGCGCGTGGTGTGCTACATCTTGCAAGTTGGTGTCTATTGTTGTCCATACATCTAAGCCATCAACGGGCTCTTGCTGGTAGTCGTTTGTTAGCGGTTTCCACTGCCCATTAGCAATACGTTGTCTCAATTGACGCCCCGATTGACCCCTTAGAGGAACTCCATACGCTCCCTCTAGACCCACTTTTACATACGTGCCATTTGGATTGCGCTGCTCATAACCAATAGTGCGTTCTGCCATTTTTCCAAGAGGTAAATCCCGAATGAACTGACGTTCCACAATAAAGCCCCCACGCACACCACCTAACCTAAACATGGGAAATTGTCGAATTCGCTGATATTGAGGGTATGATAGTCGACGCGCAATAAGTTGATAGCGGCTGCCCTTAGAACGGGCGTTGCGTAGCATTTTTGTGTAATAATTACTCGAGCTGCCAAGGAGTATTGATAACGAGTCGCTTAAGGCACTTAAGTGTTCTTGAAAAACACTTTCACTAACTGTAACAGCGTCAAAGTGAATACTGTATTTAGAAACCGAAGTGGCTAAAAGACTGCCGTCTTTGGCATAGATGTTTCCACGAACAGGAAGTACTTCAACATTTTTAATACTTCTTTTTTCTGCCAAGCCACGATATTTTTCTCCCTGCGTAAGCTGTAATGATACCAAACGATATCCAACTGAAGTGCCAAGAATAAAAAGCACAAAAACAACTAAATAGCCGCGTGACAACATGTTTTTTTGCTTATTCATTTGCCTGAACAATTATTTTTATTGCTGCTTTGTCGGGTGGAAAAACGCCATATGCTTCCAATTTGTTTGCCAATTGGGTTTCCATTCGCTTATGCATCACTTCCTCGCGCACCGAAACAAACTCACTGCGCACAGCCTGTAGCTCTTTGCTCGCTTTTGCTATTTGAACCACTTTTTGATCAACCTTGTGAGAGGCTGTTATCATTAGTCCAGCAAGAAAAAAAACAAATAAGATGAATCGCCAATTTTTTGATGCGCCCTCCTGCACCAAAAATGTACCTTTAAGCAGATTCAATATTCTTGTTTTCATACGCGTTCCGCTATACGCAATTTTGCGCTACGTGCTCTGTTGTTATTGTTGATTTCATTTGGTGAAGGCACTTGCAGCCCTCCACACTTTTTAAAATACCTTTCTGGGTTTCCAAAGGCATCTTTGATGGGTTCGTTTTCAAAATTTCCATTCTGTATAAATCGTTTGACTAAACGGTCTTCAAGAGAGTGATAGCTTATAACACTTAACCTACCACCAACGCCTAACACCGTTTTGCATTGCATCAAAAAATCCTGCAACACTTCAACCTCTTTGTTCACTTCCATGCGCAAGGCCTGATACATTTTAGCAAGAATTTTATGCTCGTTACCCTGAGGTAAAAATTTAGAAAGAAGCGTGTTAAACTCTTGGGTTGTGGTGATTTCCTGTGCCCTGTTTTGCACAATGTGATGCGCAATTTTTCGGGAATTTCGCAACTCGCCATACTTGAAAAATATTTCGGACAACTCCGCCTCCGAGTAGGTGTTCAAAATGTCTTTGGCAGTATGTGTTTGCTGTTGATTCATACGCATATCCAAAGGGCCGTCAAATCGGATAGAAAAGCCGCGTTGTGGTGTATCAAACTGATGCGAAGAAACGCCAAGGTCTGCTAAAATCCCATCTACTTGAGCAACCTTATGAAAGCGCAAAAAGCGTTGTAAGTACTTAAAATTGTGAGGTATTAGAATAAATCTAGAATCTTTAATGGAGTTTTGCTGCGCGTCTTCATCCTGATCAAAGGCAAAAAGAAGGCTATTACTGTCAAGTTGATTTAAAATTTCTTTGGAGTGACCACCGCCGCCAAAAGTCGCATCTACATAAATCGAAGCTGGTTTAATATTTAACCCTGCCACAGATTCTGAAAGCAACACTGGTTTATGATACATCGTCCCCATCATCTCCCATTACCTCTTCAGCCAAAGCTGCAAAATCAACTGCAGCTTCGTCAATTGCTTTTTCGTAGAGACCGGCATTCCAAATCTCAATAATATTTACAGCAGCAGACAATACTACCTCTTTTTCAATGCTAGCGATTCGCGCCAAATCACGAGGAATCAACAGCCTGTCTGTGGCGTCTAACTCTACAATTTTTACACCTGCGGTAAATCGTCGAATAAAGTCGTTATTATTCTTTTTAAACCTGTTAAGCTTATTTACTTTTTCCATGAGTGCATTCCATTCTGCCAATGAATACAGCTCTAAACACGGCTGAAAAACAGCGCGCTTAACAACAAAAGCCTGTTGACGCGCACCTGCTAATTGCTTACCTAAAGCAGCTGGAATTTTTATCCGGCCTTTAGGGTCGGCCTTGCATGCATATGTTCCGATTAAGTGCGACACGACTGTGAATTTGTGTTTAGATATAAGTCAAAACTAAGAAAATTTTACCACATTTTACCACATTTTACCACATTGTTAATAAGTTTTACCACCTAAAAAAAGACATATTCATTCTATTGAATATCAATTTATTACATAGTTTTATTAGCTCCTAAAGCAATATGTATTTATATTTTTAGGCTTCAATTGGTAAATAAAAAAACGCGTTTAGCATGGAATAGAATTACCTATCTTTGCGTTTCATTTTTATACACATGCAAGATTCACTTACAGAGTCAGGACGCTTTAGATATTTTGAAAAAGGCGAAGGCGTACCGCTAGTAATCTTACACGGTTTAATGGGCGGTTTAAGCAACTTTGACGGAGTTGCAAATCATTTTCCGAAATTAGGATATAAGGTTATAATCCCTGATTTGCCTCTGTACGACTTACCGCTTCTCAAAACCAATGTAAAGGAATTTGCGCATTACCTACGTGATTTCATTACCCATTTAGGTGAACAAAAAGTGGTGCTTATAGGAAATTCTTTGGGTGGGCACATTGGTTTGCTTCACACCAAGCTCTTTCCTGAAAAAGTAAAGGGTTTGGTTATTACAGGAAGTTCTGGATTATACGAAAATGCTATGGGTGAGAGTTACCCTAAACGCGAAAACTACGATTACATTCTAAAGAAAACACAGGATGTATTTTACAGTCCAGAAGTAGCCACCAAAGAAGTTGTTGACGATGTTTTCGAAACCGTTAATGACAGAAAAAAACTCATCAAAATTCTCACAATTGCTAAAAGTGCTATTCGACATAATATGGCAAAGGATCTACCCAACATTAGCACACCAACGGGTATCATTTGGGGAAAACAAGACAATGTTACCCCTCCAAATGTTGGCGAAGAGTTTCACAAGCTTCTACCTAATTCTACGATGTACTGGATTGATAAATGTGGTCACGCTCCCATGATGGAGCATCCAGATTTATTTAACAAATATCTGACAAGCTGGCTAAGCGAAAATAATATGTAGCCATGCGCATTAAAAACGCAAGGTTTGTGGTTAGTAATTCTCGTGTGGCACAATGCCCAAACACGGCACTTCCAGAGTTTGCATTTATTGGTCGTTCCAATGTGGGAAAATCTTCTTTGATAAACATGCTCACCAACAGGAAGCGATTGGCGAAAACGTCTGGAAAACCTGGAAAAACACAGCTTATTAACCATTTTTTGATTAACGAAAGTTGGCATCTCGTAGATTTACCAGGCTACGGATACGCACGTGTTTCCAAAAAAGATAAAAAAGAATTCCAGCAATATATCAGGGACTATTTTAGCGAGAGAAAACAACTCGTAAATGCATTTGTTTTAATTGACATTAGACTCGACCCCCAACCCATTGACCTGGCATTTATGGAGTGGATGGGTACGCAGGAAATACCGTTTTCAATCATTTTCACAAAAGCAGATAAGCTTTCAGCGCGCACTATTGAGCCAACCGTCACAAAATACCTCAATACACTTCTGGAGGAAGCATGGGAAGAGGCACCCCTGCACTTTGTGACTTCATCTACTTCAAGAATTGGACAAGATGCCGTGTTGGCATACATTGAAAAGTTACTCTAATTTGATTTTTTGACCTCTTTTAAATTTCTTTCTGAAGCAAAAAAATCACAAAACTGCTGCATCGCCTCAGCCATTTGAGCATCTTCAGTAGCCCTCAAATAAGACTCCCGAATTCCCACAAGAGTCTGATGTACGAAAACTTGCATTTGATCTACAGGCATCTCTTTCGTCCATAGATCAATACGCGCACTTTCTTGCGATTCTTTGTCCCAAGTACTCAGAAAAAAAGCCTCCATGTTTTGCTGCTTTACACCGCCATCTGGAGCAGACCATTTCATCTGCTCAGGGGTTTGGTTTTCGTCAAGTGTTATACTTAAAGTAATGTCTGTTTTACGTTGCATATTATGGATTATATCTAGATTTTTTTAAGATTTCTTGTGCATTGGCTGAAAGCACTTTTTCAAGGTCTGCGCCAGTGCGTTTTTGGTAGGCCTTAACCATGCGATAACCTATCCATTGTCCGAGACGTCCTGGTGAATTATCATCCAAATATGAATAAAATTTTGAATAAGGACTAGGTGTTAAAAATCGGAAACGCAGGGTCTCGTCCGTGGAAAAAAGCAATTCGTTATCTACAAAATAGCGCCATACATCAGATTCATGGGTCATGGCCCAATCCCATTGACTTTGAGTATACTGAATGTGTTGATTCCCTTTTAAATGGGGTGCTAAGTGGTCGTGAAGAAAAAGTCGTTTACCGTGCATGACCATACGACTCAAAAATGCTCTGTTGCTCGCTTGCGGAACATATCGCCCAGAAAGCGCATCAATAAGCTCGGATTCCAAATGAATGGGAACAAGTTTGTTCTTCATGTATTGCGGAATACCGTCGTATAACGGGTGGGATTCACCAAGATAGGTGTCAACAGAGATAAGTAATAAGCTATCGGCATCGACAGCGCGGAGTGAATAGTCGACATCCGTAAGTAATGTGATGACTTTTTCTGGAAGTTTATCGTTGGGGAAATAATAGTTTGCGTGGCGAAGCACATTGGCAGTTCGCTGTTTCAAATCGTTTTTAAAAACCGATTGGGTTGCGCTGAAAAGGGCTTGCTGTAGTGTGTCAATTCTTTTCTTTTGCCAAACCGAATCGGGTGTTTGAAGAGGAAAAAAATAAGGATATTGGGATTTTAACTGCTCAAGTGGGGTGTCCAAGTTTCCAAAAAATAATTGTTCAAATCGAATAAGCTCAAAAGAAAATTCTGGTAACTCTTGTGGTTTTGGATGTGGTGAGGATGTGCAGCCAGCCACATATAAAACAATCCCAAAAAGTATTGCTTTTTGTTGACAAAAAAATCTATTAATTTTACAATGTCTATGTGTACTCATTATGGCACTAAAGATACAAATGCTATGAAAAACAACGAAGTAATCGACCACATTGTCAATTGGTTAAAATCCTATGCCGAACAGAGCGGTATGAAAGGTTTTGTGATTGGTGTGTCTGGAGGTATTGATTCAGCACTCACCTCAACGCTTTGTGCGAAAACAGGATACCCAACACTATGCCTCGAAATGCCTATCAAACAGCAAGAAAACCAAATTGATAGAGCGCAAGAGCATATTGCTTGGCTTAAGAAAAACTTTCCTAACGTTTCTGGAAAAGTAATAAATCTTAATCGTGTTTTTTCTTCTTTTTCTGAAGTAACAAGTCAAGAGGATGTTTCTGATGCGGCCATGCTATCGTTGGCTAATAGTCGTTCCAGACTACGAATGGTAACGCTGTATTACTATGCTGCACGTCACCGGTATTTGGTAGCTGGAACGGGCAATAAAGTTGAAGATTTTGGTGTAGGCTTTTATACCAAATATGGCGATGGGGGCGTGGATCTGAGTCCAATTGCCGATTTAATGAAAACAGAAGTACGGTCACTCGCTAAAGCGATAGGAGTCAACGATGCTATTTTACAGGCTCCACCAACTGATGGTCTTTGGGACGACGATAGAAACGATGAGGATCAACTAGGTGCTACTTATGAAGAGCTCGAATGGGCAATGGGTCAACATCAGGCAGGCAAAGTATCAAAAGATTTTGTAGGAAAAAACGCACACATTATGAGTGTCTTTTTAACACACCACAATGCAAATAAGCATAAGATGAATCCTATCCCTGTTTGTGAAATTCCTGACCAGTTGCTTTAGAATTAATTTTTGATTCATCAAATTTTACCTCTTTTATAATCGATATTTTTATACTTTAGTGAGCAACAATCAAATCCATGATACGCGTATACGTAGCCGATGCACATCCAATAATATATAAAGGAATAAAAGCGGTATTCCGAAATTCCACTGAAATAGATATTGTAGGAAAAGGACTTCATTACAGGGAGCTATTCGACTTTTTAAATGCAAAAAAAGTTAATGTTGTATTGTTGGAGTTGGAACTGCCTGGTTTCGAGGGCATTCATTTAATTCAGGAGCTCAAAGAAATGCACCCAAAGGTCCGATTTATGATTTTTAGCAACTTAAAGGAAGAAATTTACGCTATCAATTCGCTTAAAGCTGGTGCTTCAGGGTATTTATGTAAAACCAATCCCCTTAGTAGGCTTAGAGAGGCAATTCTTAAAATTAGCTCTGGAGGGGTTTATATCACAAATGAATTAGCTGAACTTATTGCTTTTAAACAAACAGGTGCTAATCCAATTTCTGCGATTGAAAAATTATCACGCCGTGAAATTCAAGTACTAAGGCTGCTTATTAACGGCAGAAAGAATACAGAAATTGCCTTAGCGCTGGGTATAAGCGATAAAACTGTAAGCACCTATCGCACAAGAATTATGAAAAAGCTCAATGTCAGTAACATTATTGACTTAGCACGTAAGACGCAAGATGTAGATTTAGATCTCTATTAAACTACTCTATTTAGTCGTCCACTTAGCAGTGTTTTAAGTTTGTGGTATTGCACAATTTCCTCCAATAGTTCTTTGTGATGTGCTTCTTGATCTTCTTCCGTTTGTTCTTGAAGAGTCGATACTTTTTCGTCAATCAGTTGGCACCTAAATCGCAAGATTATTTCATGTACCCATTTCGGTAACGACTTTGATTTGTCGGCTACAAAAATATTTTTACGTTCCCAATCATGGAGGGTATACTGCTCGTCTTGTAGCAGCAAATCGGATACTTCTGTTGCCAATTCGGCAGGTAAGCTGGTAACAAATGAGTCCATTTTCATTTCACCTTGACCGCTGAGCGCGTTTAATATTTTGGGATAAAGGGACTTAAACGCACTTGTGGTAAAGTCAATTTCGTCTTGTTGCAGATCTAGATAAATCTTTTCAAAAACACGAGACTTTACCTTAGAGCTAATCGTTTTTAAATCACCTGACGTCTCATCTGCTTGTAATATGGGCTCTTCAAATTCCACTTCCTCGTGCCCGTAAAGCAAAAGGATTTTAATGATATTTTTTTCCAGCTCAAAACGCGTACTCACTTGTGGAATACGCTTGTCGGAACTGACCACAGTCATCGGTTGGGTTCGATTTTGTACGGGGTTGGTCTTTTTTTTCTGGGATACTTGGGCTAAGGTTGCAAATAGCGCTTCTTCGCTAATATCCATTACCGCAGCACACGATCGCACATATACTTCTTGCTTAATTCTATCTGGGATTTTGGATATACTATGTACCATTTCCCGAATAGTGTCCGCCTTTTTTATGGGGTCTTTAGCGGCTTCATCTACAAGTAATGCGGCTTTAAACTGGATAAAATCTTTGGCGTTTTGAGACAAAAACGCTTCCAATTCGTCTTTGCTATGCGTACGAGCAAAACTGTCTGGATCCTCACCCTCAGGAAATGAACAAACACGAACATTCATTCCTGCTTCTAATATCAAGTCTATACCTCGAAGTGATGCGCGTAACCCAGCTGCATCACCATCAAAAAGAACGGTTATATTGGGCGTTAGCCTACGTACTAAACGAATTTGTTCTGGTGTTAGGGCTGTTCCAGATGATGAAACTACATTTTTCACTCCACATTGATGCATTTGAATGACATCCGTGTACCCTTCTACCAAAAAGCAATTATCCTCTTTGGCAATACTTTGTTTGCCTTGGTAAAGCCCATAAAGCACCTTGCTTTTGTTGTAAATCTCACTCTCGGGTGAGTTCATGTACTTTGCTGCTTTTTTGTCTTGAGTGAGAATACGACCACCAAAACCTAATATACGCCCCGACATACTTTGTATAGGGAACATCACACGCCCTTTAAAGCGGTCAAACTTTTTGTCTTCCTTGACAATGGTGAGGCCCGTTTTTTCTAAAAAATCTAACTGATACCCAGCCTTTAGTGCAGCATCTGTGAAGGCAGTCCACTCATTTGGTGAATACCCCAATTGAAAATCTCCAGTGGTTTCGTCAGTAAAACCACGTTCCTTGAAGTAACTAAGTCCAATAGCTTTGCCCTGCGTAGTTTCCCACAGTGACTCTTGAAAATAGCTAAGCGCAAAAGAGCTAACCAAATACATACTTTCACGAGCACTAGCAGCAGCTTTTTGCTCGTCGTTTTGTTCGGTTTCTTCAATTTCAATATTGTACTTTTTGGCCAAGTAGCGAATAGCTTCTGGATAAGAAAAGTGCTCGTGTTCCATCAAAAAAGCAATGACATTACCGCCTTTTCCACTCGAAAAATCTTTCCAGATTTGCTTTACGGGCGATACCATAAAACTTGGGGTTCGCTCATCAGTAAAAGGGCTTAAGCCTTTAAAATTAGATCCCGATTTTTTAAGCTGTACAAAATCCCCTATAACCTCCTCCAGTCGGGCAGTTTCAAAAACAGTATCTATGGTAGATTTATGAATCACAACTAAAAATAAGCTCTAAAATACGTATTTCGTTGAAGTTATTTCTTGCGTTCAATTACATAACGCACCATTTTTTCTAGTGCATCTCTGAACTCGTTTTGTGGAAACGTGTGTAATTGTGCCAATGCTTTGTCTTTAAAGTTGTGCATTTGCTTAGTAGCGTAGTCCAATCCTCCGTGTTGTTTCACAAAAGCAATTATTGCTTTTACCCGTTTTTTATCTTTATTGTGGTGACGAATCGACTCAAATAACCATTTTTTTTCTTTACTACTTACTTTATTTAATACATAAATAAGAGGTAACGTAATCTTTTTTTCTCTGATGTCAATGCCTGTTGGCTTTCCAATTTTAGTTTCGCCGTAGTCGAATAAGTCGTCCTTAATTTGAAATGCCATCCCAATATTTTCTCCAAATGCGCGCATTTGAGCAATGACTTCGTTGTTGGCATGCACCGATGCCGCGCCCAAAGCACAGCATGACGCAATGAGTGTTGCTGTTTTTTGCCGAATGATTTCGTAGTACACAGCCTCATCTATATCTAATCGTCGGGTTTTTTCAATTTGCAATAGCTCACCCTCGCTCATTTCGCGAACGGCAACAGATATAATTTCAAGCAAATCAAAATCTTTATGGTCGATACAAAGGAGTAATCCTTTTGATAGGAGGTAATCGCCAACTAACACAGCAATTTTATTTTTCCAAAGTGCGTTAATAGAAAAGAAGCCACGTCGTTGGTAACTTTCATCAACAACATCGTCGTGAACAAGTGTTGCTGTATGGATAAGTTCAATCACAGACGCTGCTCTGTAGCTTCGCTCGTTGACCTCATTCTTACCGTGCATTTTTGCCGCTAAAAACACAAACATGGGGCGCATCTGCTTGCCCTTTCTGTTTACAATGTAATAGGTGATACGGTTTAGTAGTGCTACTTGAGAACGCATGGCTGCAGAAAACTTCACCTCGAAGCGTTCCATTTCAGTAGCAATAGGTTGTTTAAGTTGTTCTACAATTTTCATTGGGGAATAAATATACGATTTCACGCATTAGATACACGCTAAATTACTGATTTTGAATATTAGAGTGTTGATTTATTTGCCAGTTGACCACAAGCAGCATCAATATCTTTTCCGCGGGAACGCCGAATAGTGACTGGAATCTGATGCTTGGAAAGCTCAGAAACATAAAGGTCAATGGCAGCATCACTGGCCTGTTCAAACACATCATTTCCTACTGGGTTGTATTCAATTAAGTTTACTTTGGATGGAGTGTGTTTGCAAAATTTAATCAACGCTTTGACATCGTCTTTATGGTCATTAATTTCATTCCACACTACATATTCATAGGTTACTCGCTCTTTTGTTTTCGAGTACCAATACTGAATGGATTGCTGTAAAGCAGTTAGAGGGAAGTTTATGCTAAAAGGCATGATTTTATTTCGGGTTTCTTCAACAGCGCTATGTAAGGAAACCGCAAGTTTAAAACGCGGGTGTTCATCCGCCATTTTTACAATCATTTTTGGAATCCCCGAAGTGGAAACGGTAATTCGTCTTGGTGACATACCCATGCCTTCTGGGCTAGTGATTTTCTCAATGGCTTTTATCACATTGGGGTAGTTCATCATGGGTTCGCCCATTCCCATAAAAACAATATTTGACAACGGCCTATTGAAGTGTTCCAAACTTTGGCGATTCAGGGTAGCTACTTGATCAAAAATCTCATCCGGATGTAGGTTGCGCATGCGTTTGAGCTGTGCCGTTGCGCAAAACGAGCAATCTAAGCTACAGCCTACTTGACTGGAAACACAAGCTGTTGAACGCGTTTCAGTAGGAATTAAAACAGATTCTACGACCTTACCGTCATGCAGGCGAACGGCATTTTTTAACGTCCCATCACTACTTTGTTGCACTTGTGCTACATCAGTATGGTTAATACTAAAATGATCTGAAAGCAACGCGCGATGCGTCTTGGAAAGATTGGTCATTTGAGAAAAATCCGTAACTGCTTTTTGCCACAACCACTCATAGACTTGATTGCCATGAAAAGCGGGTGCTCCGTGTTCCACAAAAAAAGAACGGAGTTCTTCCTTGCTACGTCGGCGAATATCTTTCCGAACGTCGCTCATGTACGTTTATAAAATAAGCATCGCATCCCCGTAGGAGTAGAAACGATACTTGTGACTTATCGCCTCATCATAGGCTCTTTTCATAAAATCATGACCCGCAAAGGCCGAAACCATCATTAATAAAGTTGATTTTGGTAAATGAAAATTGGTTACTAAGGCATCTCCAATTTTAAAATCATATGGTGGAAAGATAAACTTGTGGGTCCATCCTTGGTATGGGTTCAGGGAGTTGCTTGACGAAACAGAAGTTTCGATAGCGCGCATAGAGGTGGTGCCAATAGCACATACACGATTACCCGCTGCTTTTGCTCGGTTTACTAGTGCTGCTGCGTTGTCGTCGATTGTTAGTTCCTCCGAATCCATTTTATGTTTGGATAAGTCTTCAACCTCAACAGGGTTAAAAGTTCCTAATCCCACGTGAAGCGTGATTTCTGCCAAATCAACTCCCTTAATTTCCAATCGCTTTAGCACATGCTTTGAAAAGTGAAGACCTGCCGTGGGTGCCGCTACCGCTCCCTCGTGTTTGGCATAAATAGTTTGATAGCGTTCTCGATCAAAACTTTCTTCTGGACGCTTGATGTATTTAGGAAGTGGTGTTTGACCTAGTTTTTTAAGTTTTGTTCTGAATTCGTCATAACTACCATCAAACAAAAAACGCAACGTTCTCCCACGAGAAGTGGTGTTATCAATAACCTCTGCCACGAGTGTTTCATCGTTACCAAAATAAAGTTTGTTTCCAATTCTTATTTTTCTTGCAGGATCAACTAACACATCCCAAAGACGTTGCTCTTTGTTGAGTTCTCTGAGCAAGAATACTTCGATTTTAGCTCCCGTTTTTTCTTTGTTTCCCATCAATCGTGCAGGGAAAACCTTGGTATTGTTAAGCACCATTACATCGCCATCATCGAAATAGTCGGTAATGTCCTTAAAAAGCTTGTGCTCAATGGTTTCTGTTTCACGATGTAACACCATGAGTTTGGATTCGTCGCGGTGCTCAGCTGGGTTTTCGGCTAATAAATCTTCGGGAAGGTTAAAATTAAAGTGTGAAAGTTTCATATCGTATCAAGAAAGGCGCAAATATACTATCTGCATAGGGGGCTTGTCAAGCATTTCGGCCATTAATTTGGTTTAATTAATAGAAAACCCCAAACTACGAAGGTCATCCCAAAAGGTTGGGTATGATTTACTTACCACATCAGCATCATTTACACGCATGGGAACTCTAATTCCCAAGGGAGCGAATGCCATAGCCATTCGGTGATCGTGATAGGTGTCAATAGCCACATCCTCGAGAATTAGATTTTGACGCGCTGCCAAATGCAACGAATCGTTGGTTACGCGAATATCTGCGCCCAACTTACTGAGTTCTATATCAAGAGCTACCAAACGATCTGTTTCCTTTATTTTCAGCGTATGAAGCCCTGTCAAGTCGCAAGAAATACCCAGTCCAAAACAAGTAACGGCTATGGTTTGTGCAATGTCAGGAGCTTTAACCAAGTTGAGGATTATGTGCGACTGTACATTTCCTCCTTTTATTAGATGCAACGTATTGCCATCAAAACTTGAGGATACGCCCATCTGTTTATAAATGTCTACCAAAACACTATCGCCCTGTAGACTGTCAGAAACATAATTTTTTATAGAAACTTGTGCGTTTTTTGCCAGTGCTACCATACTAAAATGATAGGACGCCGAACTCCAATCAGACTCCACTTCAACTGTCTTGGGCGTAATTTTTTGTTGTGGAAAAACTTGAATGGTTTGTCCTTCAAATGTTGCCTGAACACCCACTTTCTGTAACAACGAACAGGTCATGTTGATGTATGGAATTGAAGTTACCTCGCCAACTAAATGAATAGTTAATCCTTTTGGCAACTTGGGTGCGATAAGCATCAATGAGGTGATGTATTGGCTACTCACATTGGCAGCTAACTCTACACTATCTGTTGTTATTTCTTTACCTGAAATTCGTAATGGCGGATAGCCTTCATTTTTGACATATTCAATATCAGCGCCAATGGCGCGCAAGGCATCAACCAAAATTTTAATCGGTCGCTCTTGCATGCGCTTGGATCCAGTTAACACTTTATTCGCACTCGGGGTTGTGGCAAAATAAGAAGTCAAAAAGCGCATCGTAGTTCCAGCATGACCAATATCAATGGTTTCTTCTAAGGAAGATAACCCACGTATCATGGCTTGTGTATCATCTGAATTGGAAAGGTTTTGGAGTTCCAGCTCTGAAAACAAGGCTTGAAGGATAAGCAATCGGTTTGACTCACTTTTTGAGCCTGTGACGGTACAAGTTCCTGCGAGTTGCTGCGATGTATGCGTAAGGCGCAAAGTACTCATGAACGAAGTTTTGGGTTGTTATGGTGACGCTCGTGGTCACGTTGGGCTTTAACGTCTAGTTTTTTATCAAATGCCGCTTGTAAATCAGTATCGGTTTGATTTGCTAAACACAAAAGCACAAAAAGTACATCTGCCAATTCTTCGCCCAAATCCTTTCTCTTGTCGCTTTCCTTTTCAGATTGCTCGCCATATCTGCGTGCAATGATTCGAGCTACTTCACCTACCTCCTCGGTTAGCTGTGCCATATTGGTGAGTTCGCTAAAATAACGTACGCCGTGGGTTTTAATCCATGTGTCAACAGCTTTTTGGGCGTCTATAATATTCATAAATCTTTATTTTTTGAATCGACGATAATGGTTACTGGGCCATCATTTGTCAAATCGATTTGCATATCTGCACCAAAAATACCGCTCTGCACGGGTTTTCCCATAAGCTGAATGGCTTTTTGTAAAAATTGCTCATAAAGCGGAACGGCTATCTCATGCCCAGCTGCTCGTATATATGAGGGTCTGTTGCCTTTTTTAGTTTGGGCATATAGCGTAAACTGACTCACTACCAGTAACTGGCCACCAACATCCATTACACTTTTATTCATCACAGCAGATTCATCGTTGAAAATACGCATGCTGATGATTTTATTGAGCAGCCAATCAAGGTCTTCAATAGTATCGGACTGCGTTATGCCCAGTAGCACCACCAGACCGTGTCCAATACTTGCCTCATGGGTTATATTTGCCGTTACTTTGGCTGCCGATACACGTTGTAGTACGGCTCTCATGAATCCCAAAAATCGGTTCGATAGTGTTGATCTTCCCCCGCCAGCATTTGCACATAACTCTTGTAGCGCGATGCAGCTATTTCACCGGCTTCGACTGCTGTTTTTACAGCGCATTTGGGCTCTTCTAGATGAAGACAATTGTTAAATTTACAGTTCTCTTTACGTTCAAAAAATTCACGGAAATAATCGCCAATTTCTTCTTGTTCCATATTCACCACACCAAAGCCACGAATTCCAGGAGTATCCACAATACGTGCATTAAAATTCAAATCGTGCATTTCGGCAAAGGTAGTCGTGTGTTGCCCCTGTTGGTGTTGGGTAGAAATGTCTGCCGTCTTGATGTTTAGCTCTGGCGCCAAGGCATTTACCAAGGTCGATTTTCCTACCCCACTATGTCCAGAGAGCATGCAGGTTTTTCCTGTCATCATCGTTTTTAAGTCCTCAAGGTTTGTACGTTTTAAGGCAGATATCTCTAAGCAAGTATACCCGATGTTTTTATACAGCTGCTTTAAGGCACGCATATGCTCCGTATCAGCAGCACTATAACTATCCTCTTTGTTGAAGAGCAAAACGGTTTCAATTTCATACGCCTCAGCCGTGGCTAAAAATCGATCTATAAAAGCTGGATAGGTGGGCGGATTGCTAATGGTTACCAATAAAAAAGCGCAGTCGATATTAGCAGCAATAATATGAATTTGCTTAGACAAGTTAACAGACTTGCGCACAATGTAATTCTTGCGCGTTTGAATATCAGTAATCACCCCTTGCTGTCCGTCTTGAGTGTCTATGAGCGTTACCTCTACCACATCGCCAACGGCTACAGGATTGGTGCTGGTGAGTCCCTCTATGCGGAACTTTCCTTTAATGCGGCAAGGGATCAGTTTCCCTTGGGCATCTTTTATGTGATACCAGCTACCCGTTGATTTGTATACGACACCTGTCATACAGCCAAATTAACGGATTTTTGGTTTATACGCATTAGCCGTTAATAATCTGGTCTTGGTGATTGATAGATTCTTGGTGAATCGCCTTAAAAATTCTAAGGATAAACTCTTCACTAAGTCCTTTCTCGTCGCCGTCTAAAATCATTTTACCCAAAATCTCGTTCCATCTTTTAGATTGCAACACCGCTACATTGTGAGATTTTTTGAGTTCACCAATTTCATTGGCTACTTTCATACGCTTACTCAAACTCTCAAGCAAGCTCGCGTCAATAACATCAATTTGCGTACGCATGGTGTTAAGCTTGTTTTTGTAGTCGGCATCGTCATCGGTTTCTTTGCGAATTTTCAAATCATCCATCATTTGAACAAGTGTGTCTGGTGTAATCTGCTGCGCAGCATCACTCCAAGCATTGTCCGGATCCCAGTGTGTTTCAACCATCAATCCATCAAAATTCAAATCCAATGCAGTTTGGCAGATATCTTGAAGGATATCACGACGGCCAGCAATATGCGACGGATCACAAATAAGCGGTAAATCGGGGAAACGATTTTGCAGTTCCACTACGATTTGCCACTCTGGATTGTTGCGGTATTTTGTTTTCTCATAGGCAGAGAATCCTCTGTGGATAACCCCAAGGTTTTTGATGTTAGCCGTGTACAAACGCTCAATACCACCTAACCAAAGCGATAAATCTGGGTTTACTGGGTTTTTAACCAATACAATCTTATCTGTTCCTTCAAGCGCATCGGCAATTTCTTGCACAATAAACGGGCTAACCGTTGAGCGTGCGCCAATCCATAGGATATCAATATCATGCTCTAACGCCAGTTGTACGTGGGCGCGGTTGGCAACTTCCGTACAAGTAAGCATTCCTGTTTCTTCCTTTACTCGTTGTAGCCATTTTAGTCCAATAGCACCAACACCCTCAAAGTTACCTGGTCGGGTTCTGGGTTTCCAAATTCCTGCGCGAAAAGCAGTAGCGTCTGTATCTTTCAGTTGATGTGCAATTTTTAGCACTTGTTCTTCTGTTTCAGCGCTACAAGGTCCTGCAATTACTAGCGGATGATCCAGCTCAAAATCGTTGAGCCATTGGCGCATTTTCGGGTTATTCTCCATGGTTGTATTTATTTGTGTTTTAAGATTGATTTTATTCTATTAATATCTTTCATATCAGCAAGCAGCTCTTCAACTGCTTCTGCTTCAAGTTTTTCTTTGAAGGCGTTCAGGTTGGAAATGTACTCATTTAGTGTTTCCAAAACGTTATCCTTGTTTTGTATAAAAATGGGCATCCACATTTCCGGTGAACTTTTTGCAAGACGTACCGTAGACGCAAATCCACTACCTGCCATATCAAAGATGTTTTGCTCGTCGGTTTCTTTTTCCAAGACCGTTTTTCCAAGCATAAATGAGGTTATGTGCGACAAATGCGACACATAGGCAATATGCCTGTCGTGCGCAATGGGGTCCATATGACGCACCACCATATTGAGTTCTTTTAATAGATTTTCGGCGCGCTGTAACAAATCTGGACGTGTATGTGCTACTTCGCAAAGCATCATCGTCTTACCGTCATATAAATTTGAAATCGCCGCATCGGGACCTGAAAACTCGGTACCCGCAATGGGGTGAGCTGCCAAAAACTGATCGCGTTTTGGGTGTGTGGCTACCGCTTCGCAAATAGCTGTTTTGGTCGATCCGAAATCCACCACCAAGGTGTTCTCGCCTACCTTATCTAAAATTTGCGGAAGCAGTTTTGTAATTGCTTCAACGGGGATAGAAACAAACACCATATCCGCATTTTCAATACTGTCTAATGTACCTTTTTGATGAATAAGCCCGAGCGCCATAGCACGGTCAAGCGTGGTCTCTTTTCGGCTGATGCCTTCCAAAAGCACGTTTGGGTAAAGGCGTTGTAAATCCAACGAAAGCGACCCGTTCATTAGTCCGATCCCTACAAAACTGACTTTCATAACGTAATTCGGTTTAATGCTTCTTTAATTCTTTCCTCGGAGACGCAAAGCGAAAAACGGATATAGCCTTCGCCTGCCGTACCAAATATGGTTCCGGGTGCAATAAAAATACCATGCTCGTGCAACAAGGCATCGATATAGGTTTCGCTGTCTGCTGCGCCTTCGGGCAATTTTGCCCAAACAAACATACCGGCAGTATCTTTTTGGTAGGTGGTATTAAGCGCATCTGCGATTTTCCAAACCCACTCACGACGTTTTTGGTATACGTCATTTATCTGCGCAAACCAATCTGAAAGTTGGTTTAAGGCTGCCATAGCGCCTTGCTGAATGCCAAAAAACATCCCTGAGTCCATATTGCTTTTTACCTTTAACACCTGCGTGATTAGGTCTGCATTTCCGCATACCATTCCCACGCGCCAGCCTGCCATATTGTACGCCTTGCTTAGCGATTGAAACTCCAACGCAACCTTATCTGCCCCTTCAACAGCGAGTAAACTTAGCGGGGTGTCGCTAAGAATATGCGCATACGGATTATCGTTGATAATAAGAATATCGTGTTTGGTCGCAAAGGCAATCAATTCCTTGAAAATATCCAACGTGGCTTTTGCTCCCGTAGGCATGTGTGGGTAGTTGATCCACATCAATTTTACGCCAGACAAATCTAATTTTTCAAGCGCCGCCAAATTTGGCAACCAATCGTTGGTCGTACTTAATGTGTACGGAACGGCGCGCGCACCTACCAACTCCGTAACCGAAGCATAGGTTGGGTATCCCGGATTGGGAATCAATACGCCATCGCCTTCGTTTAGGAACGCCATAGACACGTGCATAATCCCTTCTTTAGACCCCATGAGCGGAAGCACTTCATTTTCGGGATTTAGCGAAACACCAAAAAACGTTTGGTAGTAGCTTGCAATGGTTTGACGCAACTCGGGCGTACCTTGGTAGCTTTGGTATTTGTGTGCCGTGGGTTGCGAAAGGCTTTGCGTTAGTGCCTCCACCACTTGTTGCGGAGGCGCAAGGTCTGGACTTCCAATACCCATATTGATGATGTCCTTACCATTTGCCACAAGGCCACGTACTTCGCGTAGCTTGCGAGAGAAGTAGTATTCTTGAACGCTATTTAATCTATTGGCAGGTTTCATGCGTGCAGTTGATTTTTATATGTTCCCAATACTTTTAACGATTCCGTCATGATTTCCAATAGCTGTACCGCTTTGGTGTAAAAAGCTACTTCATCAAACGTAACATCTACAAAAAAGGAGTATTTCCAAGGCGTTTCCACCACAGGCATGGACTGAATTTTAGTTAGGTTGAGCTTGCAATCGCCGAGTACATTAAGCACCGCAGCCAAGCTTCCACGTTTGTGATCTAACACAAATTTTATGGATGCCTTATCGATATCTTCAGACGTATTTGCTGCTGTTTTGACCACTACAAAGCGTGTGGCATTGTTGGCAATGCTGTGAATGTTAGGCGCAACAATATCCAAGCCGTAAAGCTGGGCAGCTGTTTTGGAAGCGATAGCCCCTAATCCGCTGATGTGCTTTTCGGCAATACGTTGGGCAACCTCCGCCGTATCGGCGTCTTCTATAAGTTTGATGTGCGGTTGGTTAGCAAAAAAGTCTTTGCATTGCAACAACGCCATGGGGTGCGAAGCCACTTCTGTGAGGTCTTCAATTTTTGTGCCTGGCAGTGCCAAAAGCTGATGCTCAATACGGATATACGCCTCGGCAACAATGTGCAAGTCGTTTTTGTCCATAAGGGCATAGTTGGGAATAATAGAACCGGCGATGGAATTTTCAAGTGCCATAACGCCGTGGCTAACGGCACCCGAAGTAACCGAAGCCACCAAGGCATCAAACGACAAACATTCGTCTAGTGCTACGGCTGCGCCAAACAACTGCGCGGCCACCTCGTGGTGGTACGAGCCTCTGATTCCTTGTATGGCAATTATTGGTTCCATGGTTTGTTATCCTGTTTTACGCACATAAAAAAACCCCGAACGTTAGCTCAGGGTTTTAAATTCGTTTATAAAAACTAACATACACCCTGCTATCTCCCGTTATAGAAGTAGTAAAAAGATGTATAATAGGTGTTTGTTTTCATTACGGTGGCAAATGTACACCCAAAATCGAAATAAACAAATTTTTTGTAGTTTTAGACTTGAATTAGACCCAAATCTGTTCTTCACACATAAAGCCTACGCTGCCCACAGGGTGTTTAATGCTTGGCGTTGGCATAGGCTTTATCAAACACGCCGTGCATATTGGCGCTGTTATTGGCATGGGCGTTGGCTTTATTGCCATGGCAGCTATCTGGGCGTATTACCGAGGAAAATAAATCAAATCCTTTTATCTTTGTAAAAAAAAGATGCAGCTATCCGCTTTTAAACAAACGCTTGGTCAACTAGACGCGCTACAGTTTCAGCTCCCCACCGGGCAGTTTGTTCCTGCGCATTTTCACCTTACGGAAGTGGGGCATGTAACACGAAATTATATCGATTGTGGCGGTACGCTACGACAAGAAAACAAACTCAACCTACAGCTTTGGGTGGCTTCAGATACCGATCATCGCCTAAAACCCGATAGCGTTTTGGAGATATTGCAACTAGCCGAAAAACAATTGAGCTACGCCGATATGGAAGTAGAAGTGGAATACCAAGAAAGCACCATTGGACGCTATCGCTTGGCATTTGACGGAAGTGCATTTCAACTTATCAATACGCAAACGGCTTGCTTAGCTCCTGACCAATGTGGCATTCCGCAAGAAAAACCACGGGTACGTGTTACGGCCAGTGGTGTAAGCTGTGATCCAAACTCGGGTTGCTGTTAAAACAGTTGTATTTGATGTAGATTTGATGCATATTTACATCAAAATTACGTCATGTCACGACAAAGTATCACCTTTACCAAACCCAACGATGAGTGGCTAAAAACCCAAGTGGATAGCCAAGAATATAGCAGCAAAAGAGGCACGCATATCTTCGGCGTCGTCAAAAACGAAGCTCGAAGTCAG
>ERZ802821.93-NODE-93-length-44049-cov-31.3881_pt1 | contig 44049 bp, 42 predicted proteins | sample MGYA00345648_ERZ802821 | MGnify/ENA primary metagenome ERZ802821 (study PRJEB30503, sample SAMEA104212357) | marine metagenome | biome: Westerlies Biome; feature: [SRF] surface water layer (ENVO:00010504) within the epipelagic zone...; material: water (ENVO:00002006)... | reverse complement strand
TACGAATGCCTTGATCTTTTTGCAGGTACTGGTGCACTTGGTATAGAAGCTCTTTCAAGAGGGGCAAAGAAAACAGTTTTCATCGAAATAAATAAAAAAAATTACTTAGGAATCAAATCCATAGTAAAAAATCTCGGAATTGAGGAGACATCTATGATTTTATTTAAGGATTGCATTAGTTGGATCAAAAAGAGTGATTTATCTAGGTTTAATTTAATATTTTTAGATGCTCCTTTTAATGAAGAACTTGAAGAAAAGACACTTAGATTGTTAACCAGTAACAAAAGCCTAAAACCATCATGTAAAATCTATCTCGAACATAGTAAATTTTCAATAATTGAAATACCTGCTTCATTAAAAATATTAAAAGAAAAAAATGTAGGTGATGTAAAAGCACTCCTTCTAAGTAATGAAAATTAAAATAGCATCAAGATCTTCAAAATTAGCTCTCAAGCAAGTTGAAGAGTTTATAAAGACTTTCTCAATAGAAGATTTTGATCTTATAGAAATAACCACTCAGGGAGATAAGATGAGTGCGAAAGGAAATATTTTATTTGATAAGGCAAATTTTGTAAGTGACATTGAGAAATATCTTTTAAATGAAACAGCAGATTTGGCAATTCATTCAGCAAAAGATATGCCTGCTCAATCAACTGATGGATTAGAACACATTTATTTTATAAAGGATTTACCAAGAAAAATATCAGACTTATTGATATTTAAGAAGGATCAAGAAGCAGTCTTTAACAAAGATATGAAACTTGGAACATCAAGTCTGAGAAGAAAGATGCAAGCTAAATTTCACCTAGGTTCAAATAATATCTGTGCTTTAAATGGAAATATTGATACTAGACTTAAAAAATTAAATGATGGTCTTTATGATTGTATTATTCTGGCTGAAGCTGGCTTATCAAGATTAAATAGTCTTTTGAAAGATCAAAATTACATAGAACTAAGTCATATAACTTGTTCAGGCCAAGGGGCGCTAGCAGTTCAATGGAAAAAAGGTGGTAAAGCTGAAAAGTTCCTCAGACTATCTCCAATAGCTGCGCAATCAAATTATTTAAATGCTGACATACAAATGGAGAGAGAGCTTTTAAAAAAATTAGGAGCCAATTGCAATTCAGCAATTTCATTATATGCCTCAGATGGCATTCTTAAAGGTGAAATTTTCGGATTAGAAAAATTTATTACTTTCTCTGGTGCTGATGTCAACCAAATATTTGAAGATATAAAAAGAAATGGGGGACTGCGATTATTGCATGAACATAATTGATACAAGCTCTAAAAGTAAAAAATATACTTCAAATAATTTAATTGAGCATATCCCTCTGTTTAAAACAGAGTCTATAAATTATGAGACTGTGGTCGATGATTTTACAGATGTGATATTTCAAAGCATTGCCTCTGTCGAGAATTTCAAAAATTTTGAAATATGTACTAAAAAAAATATTTATTCCATGGGTGAATCAACAAAAAAGGCACTTCTAAAAAAAGGCCTTAGTTCTGTAATTCCAAAAATTCCAGGGTCGTCTGGGCTGAAAAAATTAATAGGTAAAGAAATACAAGAACAAAGATTTCTAATTATTAAAGGTGAGGACGGTTTGAACGATATCCAGAATTATATTAGTGAACAAGGCTCGCATTGCGAAAATATAATATGTTATAGAAGGAAGGAACTTGAATCTTACGATTTAATTAAAAATAAATTTAACAAAGCTGATGCGGTAATTTTTACAAGTGTTTATGGTGCAAAAATATTTTTTGAAAATCTTTATGAAATCAATAAGAAAACAACTTTCTTTTGTATTTCAAAAAGAATAAAAGAGCATGTCAGTTTGATGGGTCATCAGGCAAAAATTATCGATTATTTTTCAGATAATCTATATTCAGAAGTGAAAAAAGCTATTTAGTTTTTTTTCCGTTACCGTTCTTCATTGACGAGAAGAACTCATCATTGGTTTTGTGAGTCTTAATTCTATCAATAAGGAATTGAATAGCTTGAGCATCTTCCATTTCATCTAGAATTTTTCTTAGCACCCACATTCTTTGTAGTTCATCTTCTGACGTTAGAAGATCTTCTCGTCTAGTTCCAGATCTTCTTATATTGATTGCTGGATAAATTCTTTTCTCAGCTATCTTTCTTTCAAGATGAATTTCCATATTACCGGTGCCTTTAAATTCTTCATAAATAACTTCGTCCATTTTTGAACCAGTTTCAACTAAAGCTGTTGCAAGAATAGTTAAGCTTCCGCCTTCTTCTAGATTTCTTGCAGCCCCAAAGAATCTTTTTGGTCTTTCAAGTGCATTTGAATCTACTCCACCACTTAATATTTTTCCTGAGGCAGGTTGAACAGAATTATATGCCCTACCTAGTCTGGTAATAGAATCCAGTAAAATGACAACATCTTTCTTATGTTCTACTAATCTTTTTGCTTTTTCTATAACCATATTTGCAACTTGAACATGTCTCGTTGGAGGCTCGTCAAAAGTACTTGCAACTACTTCACCTTTTACAGTTCTAGACATATCAGTAACCTCTTCTGGTCTTTCATCAATTAAAAGGACGATTAATTCAACTTCAGGATTGTTGCTTTTTATAGAATGTGCGATGCTCTGTAGCATTAATGTTTTACCTGCTTTTGGTGGAGAAACAATTAAACCCCTTTGACCTTTACCTATTGGTGCAATCAAATCAATTATTCTTGAAGACAAATCTTCGTTTGATCCGCTTCCTTGTTCTAGCATTAATCTTTCATTTGGGAACAGAGGTGTTAAGTTTTCAAAAAGAATTTTATTTTTTGTTTTTGCTGGTTCTTCTCCATTAATGGTGTCTACCTGTATAAGAGCAAAATACCTTTCTTTATCTTTTGGTGTTCTAATTTTTCCAGCTACTGAATCTCCCTTTCTGAGCCCGAATTTTCTTATTTGACTTGGTGATACGTATATATCATCCTCACCAGCACAATATGAACCTTGAGGAGATCTTAAGAAACCAAATCCATCATTTAAAATTTCTAAAACACCGCCTCCATATATATCAATACCTTCAGAAGCTTTGTGTTTGAAAATACGGAATATGATTTCTTGTTTTTTAAGACGGCCAAGATCTTCTAGACCAAGCTCTGTGGCGATGTCTACCAAATCGCTTATAGGTTTATCTTTAATTTCACTAAGATTCATATATCTATTCCACTGTATTTATATTGAAAAGGTGATTAATGAAGGATTTTTTTAACTCTGAATAAAAATGATAACTCTTTTTAGCTAAGATGCAAAGCGATATGAAAAATTTATATATTTGATCTTATAAATTCTTCTAACTGTAATTTAGTTATTGCGCCAACTTCTGTTCCGGCAAGCTCTCCATTCTCAAAAATCATTAATGTTGGTATTGATCTAATTCCATATTCTGCAGCAGTTTCTCTATTAGCATCAACATCCATCTTACATACAACAATCTTATCTTGAAATTCTATTGACGCCTCGTCTACGAGTGGGCCAAGTTGCTTGCATGGACCACACCATTCAGCCCAAAAATCAACCAATACTGGTTTTTCTGAATTTAAAACTTTATTTATAAAATCGTCCTTATTCTGGACTTCGATAACATTACTCATTTATTTTTTATCTCCTTGGATATTTCTTTTGCAGCGTATGAGAGAATTGCGTCCGCTCCTGCTCTCTTGATACTGATTAACGATTCTAACATAGCCCCCTCATCTAACCATCCCTCATTAATAGCATTTTTTAGCATACTGAACTCTCCACTCACTTGATATGCAAATGTTGGTATTTTAAAGCTATCTTTGATTAGATGAATGATATCTAAATAAGGCATTGCTGGTTTAACCATTACGATATCTGCTCCCTCATTTATGTCTATTGCAACTTCATGCAATGCTTCTTCTTTATTATTTATATTCATTTGATAAGAAGACTTTGAGGACTTGCCTAGTTTTGATGCAGAGTTTACCGCATCCCTGAACGGTCCATAAAATTTTGAGTTATATTTGGCTGCGTATGACAATAATATTGTATTTTTAAAATTTTCTTTCTCTAATTCTTTTCTTATTGAGGCAATTCTTCCATCCATCATATCTGATGGCGCGATTATATCTGCTCCTGCATCTGCTAGTAATATAGATTGTTCTGTTAATATTTTTACAGTTTCATCATTGGCGATTTCTTCGCCCTTTAAAATACCATCATGACCATGATCTGTATAAGGATCTAGAGCTACATCAGCAATTAGAACAAGTTCAGGGAATTGATTTTTTATTTTTTTAATTGAAGTAGAAATAAAATTATCTATATTAATTGCCTCACTGCCCTGGCTATCTTTTTTACTTGATTCAATTACTGGAAAAACAGCTATGGAATTTATTCCCGAATTAATAATATCTTCAATTTCTTTTAGAACATCTTCTATGCCAAACCTAAATACACCCGGCATTGATTTAATATCTTCTTTACCGCTGAAGTTTTCTTTGATAAATACTGGTTGTATTAAATCACTTGAAGAAAGATTGGTCTCTGACACAAGATCGATTAGATTTGAATTTTTTCTAAGTCTGCGAAGACGAGTACTAGGGTATTTCCTTTTAATAAACATATTAATCAGTGATTGCTCCTAAACTTGCTGATTTAACGCTTTCAGCATATTTGGCAAGCACTCCTTTCTTCGGAGTATTAACAGGTTTTTTCCAACTAGATTCTCTACTTAAAATTTCATCTTCGTCAACTTTTAGCGATAGTTCATCTTTGTCTGCATCAATTAAAATAGTATCGCCATCTTCGATTAGCGCTATTAATCCGCCTTCAGCAGCCTCTGGCGAAACATGCCCAACCACAAATCCATGAGTACCTCCAGAAAATCTGCCATCTGTAATAAAGGCAACTTTATTACCTAAACCTAATCCCATTATTGCTGAAGTTGGTTTTAACATTTCTCGCATGCCTGGACCTCCTTTAGGTCCTTCATATCTAATTACAACGACATCCCCTTCTTTAATCTTATTAGATAATATTGCATCTACTCCCTCTTCTTCAGAATTAAAAACTTTAGCCTTGCCCTCAAAAGAAGTGCCTTCTTTACCTGTGATCTTTGCAACAGCTCCATCCTTAGCTAAATTTCCATATAAAATTCTTAGGTGGCTATCATTTTTGATTGGGTTTTCAAATGTTTTAATAATCTCATCGTCTTTATAGGATTCAATATTCTTAAGATTATCTTCTAAAGAGTTTCCGGTAACTGTGATGCAATCGCCATGCAATAAACCTTTTTCTAGAAGAGTTTTCATTAAAGGTTGTATCCCTCCACGTGCATTTAATTCAGACATGTAGTGTTTACCAAAAGGTTTTAAATCTGCTAAAACCGGAGTCCTCTTCCCGATTTTTGTGAAATCATCTAAACATAGATCTACATCAATAGAATGAGCCATAGCTAATAAATGAAGAACTGCATTTGTGGATCCTCCAAGAGCAATGACAATAGTTATTGCATTCTCAAAAGCCTCTTTAGTCATAATATCTGAAGGTTTTATGTCCTTTTCCAATAGATTCATAATTGCTTGACCGGCATCAATACAATCGTTATTTTTTGAATCAGAAGTAGCATCTTGACTGCTGCTTCCAGGTAAGCTCATGCCTAATGCTTCAATAGCAGATGCCATAGTATTAGCTGTATACATTCCTCCACATGAGCCAGGTCCTTCAACAGAAATTTTCTCATAATGAATTAATTCTTCCTCTTTAATAGATCCTTTTGAGTATTCACCAACTTTTTCAGAAACAGTTACATAGTCCGTATTTTCTTTACTTGGTTTTATGGAGCCCCCATATATAAAAATAGAAGGTCTGTTCAATCTAGCAATACCAATTAAACAACCTGGCATATTCTTATCGCATCCACCAATAGTTATTAAGCCGTCATAACCTAAGCAACCTACTACTGTTTCAATTGAATCTGCTATTACTTCTCTTGAAACAAGAGAGTATTTCATTCCTTGAGTTCCCATAGAAATTCCATCAGAAACCGTAATAGTATTAAATAGGACTCCTTTGCCACCAGAGGTATTTACAGAACCCTCAACAATTTCTGACAATTTATTTATGTGCATGTTGCAAGGTGTTACTTTAGCGCCAGTTGAAGCAATACCAACAAAAGGCTTAGAGAAATCTTCTGTGGTAAATCCAACTCCACGCAACATGGAACGAGATGCTGCCTGATTTGGGCCATCAACAAGTTCTTTTGAATATTTTCTGGAGCTCATTTTACTTTCATTTTCTCAATCGGATGCGTATCTTAACGCAGCTGAGAGTAATTTTTTAGTATATTTTTCTTTTGGTTGGTCAAAAACTTCATTCGATATCCCTGATTCTACAATTTTTCCATCTTTCATTACAAAAATATAATCTGACATTGATCGTATTACTTTTAAATCATGGCTTATAAAAAGATATGTTAGTTTGTATTCATCTTGAATGTCTTTGAGCAAATTGATAACTTGAATTTGAATAGATCTATCTAATGCCGAAGTTGGTTCATCTAAAATCATAAAAGAAGGATTCATAATGAGAGATCTAGCAATAGCAATTCTCTGGCGTTGTCCACCTGAAAATTCATGTGGATACTTGTTCTTTGCATTTAACTCAATACCAACGTCATTTAAAACTTTATCAATTTTTTGTTGAGACTCATTTTTTGATAGTTTGAAGTGAACTCCAAGCCCTTCTCCAACAATCTCACCAACCGTCATTCTGGGAGACAAAGATCCATAAGGATCTTGAAAAACAATTTGAATATGTTTTTTTAATTCTTTTGAAGACTTTGTTATATCTTTTCCATCATAATAAATATTACCTTCAAATTTTGTTAAGTTTGCAATAGCCTTGCCCAGGGTTGATTTGCCCGAGCCCGATTCACCAACCAAACCAATAGTCGTATTTTTATATATATTAAGTGATGTGTCTTTAACTGCATGGAATCTACTTTTTTTAAAAAGATTTATGTTAGGCATGTCATAAAAGATATTTAAATCTTTTATCTCTATTAGAGGAGTTTCGTCATAGTTTATATTAGATTTTGGTTGTGGTTCAGCGTTAAGTAATTTTTGAGTATAAGCATGAGTTGGATTATCAAAAACATCTTTGGTGTCGCCACTTTCAACTATTTTTCCATTTTGCATTACGCATACTTGATCAGAGAATTCTTTAACTAAGCCTAAATCATGCGTTATGAACAAGATGGACATCCCAAGTTCTCTTTTTAATTTAGACATAAGATCTAAAATCTGAGCTTGGATAGTAACGTCTAGAGCTGTCGTTGGTTCATCTGCAATCAATAGTTTTGGTTTATTAACCAAGGCCATTGCAATCATAATTCTTTGACGCTGTCCGCCGGACAACTCATGAGGATATGAATTGAATCTTCTTTGAACATCATCGATTTCAACTAACATCATTAAATTTTTTGCCTCATCTCTAGCTTCTTTTTTTGATACTTTCGAATGGAGGAGGACTGATTCAGTTATCTGATCTCCTACTTTGTGATAGGGATTCAATGAGGTCATTGGTTCTTGAAAGACCATTGAGATAATATTTCCTCTCAATGACAATAACTCGCTCTTGGATGCAGTGATAATTTCTTTGTCATTAAATCTTATAGAAGATTTATTGGAATAAGATGCTTGAGGCATTGGAAGAAGTTGCATTATTGACATTGCTGTAACTGATTTTCCTGAACCAGATTCTCCAACCAAAGCCAATGTTTTATTGTCTTGGATATTAAAACTGATATCGTCCACTGCACGAAATATTCCATCTCTGATTTTAAAATCAATGCTTAAATCTTTAACTTCAACAATATTATTCATAGTATTTCTTTATATTCTGATAAAAAATCATTAACCGCTTTTTGTGCTGCTTTTAATCTTGTCATTGATGCAAAGCCGTGAAATAGAGACGGATAATGTAATTGTTTCACATAATTGTTATTTTGATGAAGTAAAAAGGCATATTTTTCAGCTTCATCGGACAATGGATCAAATCCAGCAGTAATAATTATTGTTTTTGGAATCTTACACTCAGGGTTAAGTAACAAAAGATTAAATGAGCTATTTTCGTCATCTTGCAAATTTCTTCTAAACTTATCCCAGAACCACTCCATTGCTTTTTTAGTAAGTAGGTATCCCTCTTTAAATAGTTCTGATGATTCTGAATTGCAACCTGGGTCACACATTGGATAAATCAAGAATTGACTATGGACATTTTCTTTATTTTCGTTTGCTAGATGATGTGTTATTGATGCTGCAAGATGAGCTCCAGCGCTATCACCACATAAACTAATATTTTCCATTTTATAGCCTATTTCAATTAGCCAATCGATTGAATCAAGTGCTTCGTTCATTGCAAATGGAAATTTTCTTTCTGGTGACAAGCTATATTCCAATGAGAAAATTTTTGTTCTTAATTTTTCTGAAAAATATGAAACAGTTGCATTATGAGTATCTACAGAATTTAAAACGTAGCCACCTCCATGGAAATATAAAATAATATTATCGTTATCAGTCTTATAAGGAATATATTCTCTTAAAAGGAGGTTTTTATTATTCCCGATGTAATGGTCTTTGGTTTCTACGTTCTTTTTTGTCTTTTCTGCAAGTCTAATGTCTTTTCTTCTTTCGTTTATTGAATCTCTTACCTTTGGTATCTCCTTATCTTCAACTTTATGTAAATCAAATTTAGGCATTAAAGCAAAAAGAATTTTTGATTGTGCATCAAAAGAATAATCTCTTTTTATATCTTTGCTAAACAAACTAACTAATTCAATTACCCAAACTGGCAACAGAAAAAATACATTTATAAAAAAGTTTCTTATCATAAATAGTTAATTATAAGTGCAACTAAAGCTTCACATTATATTTTGTGCGGTTTATTCTAGCCAACAATGAAAAAAACATTATATATTATCTCTACTTTTCTTTTATTGATATCTGTTAATGCAGAGCAGACTTCGTTTTTTTATGATCTTAAAGATAATCATATTGAGTTAGCTGAGGATGTATTCATATTCTCATCATCTAAAGAAAAAAATAAGTTAAGCCTAAGTTGGGACATTAAAGAGGGTTATTACTTATACCTTAGTTCAATTTTAATTGAGAAGGATGGCCTGCCTGTTGATTATAAAATAAATGAAGCTGATATTCTTTTTCATCAGGATGAGTTTTTTGGGGAGACTAAAATAATAAGGAAAACATTAAGAATATCTCTGAAAGACTCTGATCAGACTTCAAATTCAAAAATTTTTTATCAAGGTTGTTCTGATAAGGGTTTTTGTTATCCAATTCAAACTATAAATCTTAAATAAAATCGTTTAATTTATGTTAATTTCAGTTAAAATCATTTAAATGAAGATACTAGTATTAAATGGTCCAAATTTAAATTTACTTGGGCTAAGAGAAGAAAGCATATATGGTTCTGAAACTCTTCACGATATTGAATTAAAACTTAGAGGAATTGTTAAAAATATAAATTGTGAGATAAATTTTTTTCAAAGTAATGCAGAACATGAACTTATAAATGAAATTCACAAGGCTTTCAAAGAAAAAACGAATGTAATAATCTTCAATCCTGCTGGATATACTCACACCAGTATTGCATTAAGAGATGCAATTTTAGCAGTTAAAATTCCCTTTTTTGAGGTCCATATTTCAGATATTGATTCAAGAGAGGATTTTAGAAAAAAATCATATTTCAGTGATATTGCTGAAAAAGTGTTTAGCGGGCATGGAACAGACGGATATGTTCTTGCATTGAAAGAAGCATTAAATATTAAATAGGTAGATATATGGACATTAGAAAAATTAAAACACTCATAGAAATGTTAGAAGAATCAGATTTAAATGAAATCGAAGTATGTCAGGGCGAAGAATCTGTAAGAATATCAAAAGGTCAGAATAGATCGCATTTTAATGAAAATACTCGATCTACTCAGAATGATATTAAGCTTGATAATTCTTATCAAGCAACGGTATCAAAAGACTAGCTAACGTAAAACAAATTTGTAAAATAATATGAGTTCTACATACAACCATAAGATTATTGAAGAAACTGTTCAAAAGAAATGGTCTAAAGAAGAACGATATTTATCTAAAGTAGACGAGAGAGAAAAATACTATTGTTTATCGATGTTCCCATACCCCTCAGGAAAGTTACATATGGGACATGTAAGAAATTATACAATTGGAGATGTAATTTCCAGATATAAAAGGATGCGAAATTTTAATGTATTTCAACCAATGGGATGGGATGCTTTTGGATTGCCTGCTGAGAATGCTGCTATAGCAAACAATGTTAATCCATCTGATTGGACAGATCAGAATATAGAAAACATGAAAACTCAACTGCAATCTTTAGGTTTTAGTTATGACTGGTCAAAAGAGTTACGAACTTGTGACCCCTCATACTACAAATGGGAACAATTAATATTTAAAAAGTTTTTTGATGCTGGTCTGGTTTATAGAAAGAAATCATTAGTTAATTGGGATCCTGTTGATGAAACTGTTTTAGCAAATGAGCAGGTTATCGATGGGAAGGGTTGGCGTTCTGGGGCACAAATAGAAATAAAAGAAATCGATCAATGGTTTATAAAAATTACTGATTATGCTGATGAGCTGCTTGATTCATTAGAAAGTCTCGATTGGCCAGAAAATGTAAAGTTAATGCAAAAAAATTGGATCGGGAAGTCTAATGGTGCTGAAATTAAGTATAAGATTCATGGAAGTGACGAATTCCTAACAACTTTCTCAACTCGTCCAGATACAATCTATGGGGTATCTTTTATAGCTATTTCTCCAAATCATCCTATGGCAATAAAATTGTCTAAAGATGATGACTCTATTTTAAGCTTTCTTGAAAAATGTAAAGAAACTAGTGCTGCTGAAGCTGATATGGCAAAAGCAGAAAAATTAGGAATTGATACCAATATTAAAGTAATTCATCCCCTTACTGGAGAAAAACTATCAGTATGGATTGGAAACTTTGTTTTGCTTGATTATGGGACTGGAGTGGTTATGGGGGTTCCAGCTCACGATTCGAGAGATCATGAGTTCGCAAAAAAATATAACTTGGAAATTAAACAAGTTATAAAAAGTGAAAATGATGAATTGCCAAGTGTTGAAAAAGGAACTTTAATAAATTCTGATACTTTTGATGGTCTGTCTTCTGAAGAAGCTTCGAAAAGAATTATTACTAAACTTATTGAATTGAATTCTGGAGAAGAATTAATTCAATTTAGACTTAGAGACTGGGGTGTCAGTAGACAAAGATATTGGGGATGTCCAATCCCGGTTGTATACGAAGATGGCTCTCCAAAGGTTATTGATGAATTAGAAATGCCAATAGAACTTCCTAAATTAGGAAAAAATTCACAGCCAATACCCCTAAGTCAAAACTCTGACTTCATTAATGCAGGTGACAACATAATGAGAGAAAGTGATACCTTTGATACGTTCATGGATTCATCTTGGTATTATGCTAGATTTACTTCAGCAGATAATGATAAGCAAATATTTGACGAAAATTCTAAATACTGGCTCCCTGTGGACTTATATATTGGAGGGATCGAACATGCGATTCTTCATCTTCTTTATTCAAGATTTTTTCATAAAGCTTTAAGAGATATAGGACTAGTGGAAGGAGATGAGCCATTCAAAAGATTGCTTACTCAAGGAATGGTTCTAAAAGATGGTGCCAAAATGTCAAAATCTAAGGGGAATACTGTTGATCCACAGCCTTACATAGAGAAGTATGGAGCTGATACCGTGAGACTTTATATGATGTTTACATCACCTCCTGAGCAAAGTCTTGAATGGAGTGAATCATCAGTAGAAGGTGCTGCAAGATTCTTAAAAAAAATATGGAGTCTTGTTGAAGGAAGAAGATATATTAATTTTGAATGTGAGTTTGAATTTGAAAAAGATGAGGTTGATTTAAGAAGAAAATCTCACGCTACTTTAAAAAAAGTAGAGCATGATTATGAAATAAGATTCTCATTTAACACTGCTATTGCAGCCATAATGGAGCTATTAAATTATATACCTGATAATTTTAAAAATGAAAACGCATCAGATGCTCAGAAATTCTGTCTTAATGAAGCCATAGTTTTTTCTTTAAAAATGCTTTCTCCAATTGCGCCTCATATTTGTGAATACCTTTGGGAAGATTTCTTTTTCGATGGAGACAGTATCGAATCATCATGGCCGGAATTTGATGAAAATATCATAGAAGCAGATGAGTTTGAGTTAATTATCCAAGTCAATGGAAAAGTTCGAGGAAAAATGGTTATAAGTAAAAGTTTAGAAGAAGATGAGGTCAAGAATCTTGCCATGGAAGAAGACAATGTTAAAAATCATTTGAATGAAAATACAATTAAAAAAATTATATTTATCAAAGATAAGCTTATAAATTTTGTAATTTAAATTATCTTCTTAACTTTAGAAATTTTTAATATAAGATAAATAAATTATGAGGTATAAAAAAGAGCTTGTTTTGTCTATGGCGTGCATTTTTATCTCTTCATGCAACTTAAATCAGTATCAACAAGTAAATTTCAAGGATAAGCAATATTTTTTAACATTTAATAAAGATATACCTTCAAAGATTGAAACTAAGGTTAAAAAAATAATTAAATCTAGCTCTGATGAAGTCAAAGCAGAAACTTTTCAAATTAGTATTATCGATTACCAAATAAAGAGATATGAGGTCTATTCTGGTTCTGCCTTAAGATCCCTTGAAACAGAAATTAAAGGAAATCTAAAAATTTCAATAAAAGTTAAGGATATTTCTTTAAACAAAAATTTGATGGCAATGAAAAGATTCGGCTCAATCGAATTGAATCCTCTAGCTGAGACTGAAATGTTAAATTTTATGGAGAGCGAAATTATAGATGATCTGGTAGGCCAGTTGATATTGGAGGTAAATCTAATTGATATGTGATGCAACTTCGATAGAAAAATATATAGATAAATCTCCAAATATTTTTTTTACATACGGTCCTGAAATAATCCTTAGAAATAATACAACTGATATTATTAATAATTTTTTTAAGCAAAAGAATTTTACAGAAAGAAAGATAATTACTGAAAATGACTTTAGCAAAATTGAGCAAATAATAGTTGAGAATGCTGGTGGTTCATTATTTGGCTCTAAGACAATAATTGAAATAATTCATAACGGCGGAAAGATTCCTAAAGAAATTATGGGCATTTTTGATATAAATGAGATTGGTAAGTTCGAAAATATTGTAATAAGCATTAGGTCATCTATAGAAAAAATAAATAAATCAACAAAATGGGTCAAATTAATGGATGAGCATTCATTAATTATTGAATGTAATAAACTTAAATCATATGAAGAAAAAATCTGGATTAAAAATCAGCTTAGTTTTATGGAAGATAGCGATGCTAAAGAATATACAAATAGAATTTCAGATATTTTTTCTGGGAATCTTGTTGCGCAACAGAATGAGATAAATATCCTTAAATTAATTTACTCAAATGGTGATAATACAGAAAAAATAGATTTTGATAGTGCGGAATTTCTTCCTTATGAGCTTGAAGATAAGATAATTGAACTAAATACAAAATATGCTTTAAGAATTGCCAAATCTATTAAAAAAAATGATGAGCATTATGGCCCTCTTTTAGTTTGGATTTTAGGAAAAATAATCAATACATCAATTGGCGGTCATCAGAATAAAAATAATTTAGAGAAGGCTGGGATTTGGAGAAATAAGATCCCCAATTATTTAAATTTTATGAAGCATAATTCTCTAAAAAAAATAGTTCCTCTTCAAAAAAAAATATTTCAACTTGATCTTGCGTCAAAAGGCCTTTCAGGTATTACAAAGGATCAATTTTGGCAAGAGTTAGATAATATGATTATAGACTTAACATCTAACTAAGAAAATTTTTAACAAATATTTCCTCGCATGCTTTAAATAGTTGATGATCATTTACTAGATTAGTTTTCTTGCCACTAATTTCTTTGACTTGAGCCAGTCCTTTTGTTGAACTTGTTAGCCAAATTGATTTTGCTCTCAGCAAATCATCGACATCAAACTGCCCTTCTTCTATTTTAATGCCAGCTTGTTTAATTTCTTCTATAAGGAGCTCTCTAGTTATCCCAGGTAAAATATTATTTGATAGTGAAGGAGTAAAAACACAGTCATCATTTGCAAAAAATACATTGGACGCTCCTCCTTCAGTAATTAAATTATTTTTATGCATAATTACCTCATCGCATCCGTTATTTCTTGCATTATTCATACTAAGAACATTTCCCAGTAATGATGTCGATTTAATGTCACATCTTTGCCATCTCATGTCTTCACAAATCATTACGGTTAGTGATTTGGATATAAAGTTATGTTCAACAACATACCCAAAAGTTTCTAAAGATATAGAATCATCAAACATATGCGATCTTATTGGGTCTATCCCTCTTGAAACTTGATAATAAACATAACCATTTGCATGATTACTTTTATTTATTAAATCTAATATTTCCGAAGAAATCTTTTTTACATCAGCTTTAAAAGAGAGAGAATCACAGCTATTCTTTAATCTAGTAATATGTTTATCAAACGCTATTATATTTGAATTGCAAAAAGGTATGACTTCATAAACACTATCTGAAAATGTATATGCTCTGCTTAAAGGAGAGATTTTTATGTCATTAAGAAAGTTAAATCTGCCGTTATAAACAGCATGTATATTTTCCATTTAAACCATTCCAAACAAACTCATTATCCAGAGGATAAACTTAGACCACAGCCTTCCAAAGAAGCCTTTTGCGTCAACATCATTTAGCGCAATAAGATCGGAGGTTAAAACAACTTCATTCTTGCTTACAATTTCTAGCGAGCCTAATACATCACCCTTTTTGATTGGTGCTTGGACATTATTCTTAACGTTATAGTTAACTTTAATATCCTTAAAATTTGTTCTTGGAAGAGTAACTGATATATCTTTATCCACCCCAAGGCTTATATTATCTTCCTTTCCACCCCAAATTTTTGCAATGGTATATTCTTTATTCGCATCAAAATACTTTTGGGTCGCATAGAATCTAAATCCATATTCTAGAAGTCTTTGCGTGTCTGCAAAACTATTATTAGCAGAATCACTTCCAGCAACAACTGTAATTAATCGCATACTTCCTCGTTTAGCAGATCCGATTAAACAATAACCAGCTGAAGATGTGTAACCAGTCTTTACACCATCTGAGCTTTCATCTCTCCATAAAAGCTTATTTCTATTATATTTGTTGCCAGTGATGCCCCCATACTCAAACTCTTTTTCTTTAAATAGAGCATAAATATCTGGATAGTTGGTCATAAAATTAGTTGTTAAAATTGCTAAATCTCTTGAAGATGTCAAATGCTCATCATCTGGTAATCCAGTTGAATTTCTGAAATATGTGTTTTTCATTCCCAAGGCACCAGCGTATGAATTCATCAAATCAACAAATCCATCCTCAGTTCCACCCACATATTCAGCAATAGCAACAGAAGCATCATTGCCTGATTGAATGATAATACCTTTTAATAAATCTAAAATATTTACTCTTTTACCAACCTCAATGAACATTTTAGATCCGCCCATCTTCCATGCCCTTTCGCTTATCAAGACTTCATCTTCTAAATTAATAAGATCATTTTGAATTTGGTCTGCGACTACGTAGGCAGTCATTACCTTTGTCATGCTTGCTGGTTCTATAAGACCATCGGAGTTTGATTCTGCAATAATTGTGTTAGTTTCTGGTTCAATTAAAATATAACTTTTCAGATTTAAATCGGGTGCATTCGGCACAAAACTTTGAGCTAAAATAAAATTAGAAGTAGAGACGGTAAGCGCCAGAGCTAGTGAATATTGTAATATTTTTTTCATTTTTTAAATTCTTCCGCTAAATAATACACTGCCATTGCATAAACATCACTAATATTATATCTAGCAATTGCATAAAAATTGTCATCTGCAATAAAGTGAAGTTCTTCTCCTTTTTCAGTAAATGTTAGAGGTAAAAATCTTGTTAGGGACTTATGTGGTTTATAAAACTTTCTAACATTATTTGGTTTTACTTTAGAAACGATACTTCCTTCCTTTTTCCATCCATGTTTATTTAAATAATTGGCAATACTTCCAATCGCATCTTCAACTGAGTTAAATAAATCAACATATTCATCTCCGTCATAATCAATTGCATATGCTCTGTAACTAGATGATATAAATTGGCCATATCCCATGGCCCCGGCATATGAACCTTTTGTTTTCAAAATGTCTAAGTTATTTTCCCTAGTAAGGATAAAAAATTGTATCAATTCGCTTCTAAAAAATTCTGATCTTCTTGGGTCATCAAAACCCAGTGTAGTTAAGCTATCTATAACTCTATATTTTCCCATTACCCTTCCATAGTCGGTTTCAACGCCAAGGATTGCAGTAATAACTTCTTTGGGGACACCAAAATCTTTCTCTGCTCTTTGAAGAGTTAATAAATTGTCTTCAATAAAGATTTTTCCATCTCTTATTCTTTTCTTTTTTAAGAAAATAGCTTTGTAATCGTCCCATGTCTTTGTTTTTTCAGCTGGGTTTGCAACTGATTCAAGCATTTCTTTTCTTTTTTTTGCATTTTTTAATACATTAATTACAAAAGTTTTTTCAAACCCATGTTCGTTTACTAACTCGTTAATTACTTCTTCGCTATCTACATGCATTGAATAATCTGCAAATACAGAAAGGCTGTAAATTATCGTTGTAAATAAAAGTACTTTTCTCATCTTTGCATCAATTTTTTGTGGGTGGCCATAGATATTATAATTCCAAAAGCTATATAGAATGATAACAAAGATGACCCGCCTTTGCTTATAAATGGGAGTGGCATTCCAACTACTGGAATTATTCCGACTACCATTGCCAGATTTATAAATACAGTAGATATAAATAGTAAACTCAATCCACCTATCGTCAGTCTACAAAATCTGTCTCTGGCATTAAGAGCTAAGTATAAGCATCTCAATAAAATAAAAATGAATAATGAAACTAAAATACATACTCCAATAAATCCAAACTCTTCGGCAATAACAGAAAATATAAAATCTGTTTCGGTTTCGGGTAAAAAATCTAAGTGGGCCTGCGAACCCATCTGATAACCCTTACCTTCAAGACCTCCGGAACCAATTGCAATTTTAGATTGAGTTATATTCCATCCTGAGCCATAAGGATCTGCAGACGGATCTAACAAGGTTAATATCCTTTGTCTTTGAAAAGGTTCTAGAAAATTGTTCCAAATGAAGGGCAAGGATAAAATAAAAATTCCAAAAGAAATACCAATAAACCTCCAACTTAACCCTGCTAAAAATAAAATATACAGGCCTGCAACAAGAATTACTAAGCTTGTTCCTAAGTCTGGTTGTACTCTTATCAAATTCACGATGGTCAAAATAAGAACTAAGGTTATAAAAGTTTGAAATAAGTTAATTGGTAGTGGTTTGTCATATAAATAAGCTGCCAAAAAAACTGGTAAGGCTATTTTTATAATTTCAGATGCCTGTAATGTAAAAAATCCTAGATCCAGCCACCTTTGGGCTCCATTTACTTCTTTTCCAAACAGCATTGTTAAAAATATTAGAATAATAGATAAGATTAAAAAAAATAAAGCATTATTCTTATAAAAATCTGGATCTGGCTGACTCAATACAAACATTAAAATTAAACCAAATACCACAAATAAAGACTGCTTAATAATTGTTTCAGTGTTTCCCTGCGACGCACTGTAAAGAAATAAAAGCCCCATTATTGAAAGCAAAGAGATTGAAATGAATAAATACTGATCAAAATAAATTTTTGATTTATTTGGATTGAATATTTTATTCATAATCCAAAAGGCTATTTAAAACTTCTATTGCAACAGGACCAGCAACCGATCCACCACTTTCGCCATTTTCTATAACAACACTTACAGCATATTTTGGATTTGGCATTGGTCCAAATGCAACTATTATTGCATGATCTCTTTTGGCCTCCTCCTCTCTAATTATTTTATAATCCTCTTTCGTATCTGTGCTTACCAGCTCAACCGTTCCTGATTTTGCTGCAATAATATAGTCTTTCAATTCGCGAAGTCTACCTGCTGTGCCTTTAGGTTGTTCTATTACTCCAATCATGCTTTTATGAATTTTTTCCCAATCTTTATCATCTATATTGCCACTATAAAAAACATCCTTGGGAAGAGTCTTATCATCTTGAACAAATGAGAACTTGTTTAAGGCTCCTTTATTGGCAATAAATGCTGAATAGTACGCTAACTGAAGGGGGGTAGCGCTCATATATCCCTGACCAACACCTAAATTAACGGTATCTCCTTTAAACCAACCAAAATTAAGAGTATTCATCTTCCATGCAGGATTAGGAAGAAGACCATTGTCAGGAAGAAAACAATCTAAGCAAACATTTCTCCCAAATCCAAAATAAGACAAATGCTTTATAAGCTCTTCAATTTCTGATTTATATGCCAAAGAAAAAAAGAATGTATTTGAACTCTCAATGATTGCATCTTGTAAATTAATTTTTCCATGCCCTCCTTTCTTCCAACCTCTATAGATTCTTCCATCTTCAGGCAGCTCAAAATAGCCTGGATCATCAATTGTAAAATCCCAATCAATAATATTATTTTCAAGGCCAAATAAACCTATTGCAGGTTTTATTGTTGATGCAGGCGAATACCTTCCTTGAGCAGCTCTATCAAAGAACGGTTTATTTTTGTCTTCAATAAGTTCGTTAAAATCATTTTGAGACAAGCCATTTGCTATTTTATTGACTGAGAAGGATGGTGAACTTAAGTAAGTTACAATAGCGCCATCACTAATATCAACAGCCACAACTGATCCTCTTCTATTTTTTAGTTCGCGAAATGCAACTTGTTGGCTTTTAAGATCTAAAGATGTATGAATATCTTTACCATCTAATGCTGGGATCGTATCTATCTCTTTTAATAACCTGCCTGATGCATCTACCTCATATATTTTTTTACCAAAAAAACCTCTTAATTCTTGGTCATAAACATTTTCAATACCTGTTTTTCCGGATAGAAAGCCATTTGAATACTTAAAGATTGTTTCCTTGAGGCTCAAATCTTGCAAAGACAAAATTTCTTGAAGGCTATCATCATTTAAGTTTCCTACGTACCCTACTGAATGAGAAAATAAATATGGAAATAAATTTTCTCTGGAATACCTTTCTGCTATGTAAGAATTAGGAAATCTGTATTTTCTAACTTCAAATCTTGCAATCTCTTCTTTTGTAAGATTTCTTTTTAAAATAAGTTCTCTATTTAATTTTGATCTAATTTTAAAATTTTCTTTTACGTAAAGAATATCGCTATCATTTAAGTTAATAATTGTTTGAATTTCTAAAAGAAGGTTATTTAAATCTGTGATTTGTGATGGATTAAGAATTAAATTATAACTTGGAACATTGTTAACAATAATTTCACCAGTTCGATCATAAATTATTCCTCTTCTTGGTTGAATCAGAACTTCTCTTGTTTTATTTTTTAAAGCAGCTAACTCATAATCCGTATAACTTGATATCTGAAGAGAAAAGGTTTTAAAAAGTAAATATAAGAAAAGGGCTCCAAAAAAAGTACATATTAGTATCAATCTTCTAAAAAAATGTTTTTTTTCTGAGTACCTTTCTTTAAAGTCAATCATTTGTGATATGGCATATTGCTAATTATTGTATGGGCTCTATAAATTTGTTCCACTAATATTAATCTAAATAATTTATGCGGTATTGTGAATGAAGAAGCTGAAAAAACTTTATCAGAACTTTTCTTTATTTCTGATGAAAGGCCAAAAGAGCCTCCTATGATAAATGAGATTGACTTATTAGTTTGCTGACATAAAGAAATAAAATTACTAAACCCTTCGCTTGAAATTTCATCACCTTCAATATCCCAAGAGACTATAAAATCAGATTTATTTATTCTTGATAGAAGAAGTTCTGATTCCTTTTTAATTACTTCTTCTTTAGAAAGTTTTGGATTTTGAAGGCTCTTTAGATTAATAAAATCTAAACTTAAGTTTTTAGGAAGTTGTTTTTTATAATAATCAATGCTCTCGGACTCCCATGAATTTAATTTATTACCAATACTGATAATTTTAATAGTCATTTGTAGTTTTTTTAAGAAGAGTATTCTCTCCCCAAAGGCCCTCAAGATCATAAAAATCTCTTTGCTCTTGTCTCATAATATTAATGACAACTTCACCGCAATCTACAAGAATCCAACCAGAGTCTATTTCGCCCTCAACTCCCAAGATGTGAAATTTATTTTCTTTGAGATGATCTACTAGTTGTTCAGAAACAGATACCGCATGACGATTAGAAGTTGCAGTAGCTAGGATTATCTCATCGGCAAATGAGGAAATATTTTTGACATCTAACGATAACAAATCAACAGCTTTACTTTCTATCAAGCTGTGATTGCAAATTTTAGAGAGATTTTTTGTAGACAAGATAGATTAATAATTTCGATTAATTGATAATTTTTTATTTAAAAGTAGTAATTGATATACTAAATCATAATAGTTAAAAAAGGTAAGTAATTTTTGGAAAATGAAGTTTTAAATCAAGTTACTCAACTCTTATCAAATTACAAGAATTTTATCCTATGGCTGGGTACAATCTCCTTCTTAATATTTATCTTTAGTCTATTTAGTATTAAATGGTTAGTTGCATTAATACCAAGTGACTATTTTATTAATAAGTCCTCATCAAAATTTAGATCCAGCTACCCAGTTATCTGGTTGCTATCAATAATCATTAAAAATATCTTAGGATATGCGCTAATAATTGGAGGTATTTTGATGCTAGTTTTGCCTGGCCAAGGCTTATTTACAATTATGATTGGATTGATGCTTAGTAATTATCCTGGTAAATACTTCATTGAAAAGAGATTTATAGCGATACCAAGTGTTCTTAAAACAATAAATTGGTTAAGAAAGAAATCTGATAAACCTCCCTTAGAAATTTAGATCTCAACTTGAAGAAATTTCTTCAATATATTTTGAAAGTATAGATAGTCTTTGAGATGCATCGAAAGCTTCTAATAAACTTTGCTTGTGAGGCCATGGAATTGGAATTAATCCTGCTAGATGATAGGCAACGGAGTCTGCCGAATTAAAATCAACATTTAGTGGCATATCAACTATTCTTGGATGTTTAACTAGCTGATTTAAGATATTTGTAATTTCTGGAAATTCTGCCAAGAGAGCTTGGTCATCTACCTCTGGGTCAACCTCAGGGTTTATTTTAGCAATATGTAATCCATCTTCTAATTGAGTTAAATTTTTTATAGATACTTTATTGACTGACTTGACAGTAATGCCCAATAGTCCGTTTGGAAGATTATTAAAATCAATTATTTCAACATAGCATCCTTTTTTAGATATCTCGTTTTCATTATTACCTATAATTTGTTTTTGAAAAACTATGACAAAACCATGGCCCTGCTCCATACAGTCTTTAACCATCTTTATGTACCTAGGCTCAAATATCTGAAGATTCTGAATTGTTCCAGGAAGTGCAACTAAACCTAGCGGAAAGACTGGTAAATTATTTTTTTTCAAGGTATTTAATTATTGGTTGAATAAATTTTTGACTATTTTTGTTAGTCATTATTAAAATAATATCATATTCAAAAATTATTTCTTTTAGGTTCTTAAAAAGATCTTCACTAGATTGGTAAGCATTAGGATGTTTATAAATATTTTTTTGATCTAAAAGAAATACTTCATCAAATGATTCAAAAGAATCTATGAGATTCTCTTTATGATAGCCAGAGGACATCGTGTTAGATCCAAGCTCAACAATTCCGATAATTTTTTTGTTTAGATATTTTTTTCTTATTGCTTTTGATGAAAGTGAAATGGCAGTTGGATGATGCGCAAAATCATCATATATTCTTATATTACTAATTTCTTTGACAAAATCCATCCTCCTTTTGACACCCTCAAAATTTTTAAGAGATTTTATTGAGTCATTTATATCAATTCCGTCCAATTTTGCTGCAAGAATTGCGCAAATATAATTCTTAAAATTATGTTCTCCTATTAAAGGCAAATCACTCAGCGAATAAACCTTATTATCAATCTTAAACTCCATTGAATTAAAGTCTGCAGATGTTGTGTCATTGTTAATTGCTAGCTTATTGCACCAATTTCCCCTTTTTAAAACTTCATTTGTGTTTATATCATCTTCAAAGTAGATAATATTTCCTGATTTGGGAATAATCTTAATAAGATGATGAAATTGTTTTTTAATATCATTCAAATCATCAAAAATATCTGCATGATCAAATTCGATATTATTAATTATTAAGTTTGAGGGAAAATAGTGTATAAATTTTGATCTTTTATCAAAAAAAGCAGAATCATATTCATCTGCCTCAATAACAAATGTCTTATTAGTTCCAAGTTTTGCTGGATTTTCCATATTCTTAGATATTCCCCCAACCAAATATCCAATATCTCTTCCCTGATCAATTAATATGTGACAAAGCATATAGGATGTAGTGGTCTTACCATGTGTTCCAGATACTGCAAAAACATTTCTATCTTTTAATTCTTTGCCTAATATTTCGGGGCCAGAAACAAAAGGTAACTTTTGGTCTAAAATTTTCTCAATGCATTCATTTCCTCTTGATAGCGCATTCCCAATAACGTACAAATCAGCTTTTGGAAGGGAGTCTTCTTCAAATCCTTGAATAATTTCTATATTAAGATTTTGAATATAATCTGACATTGGAGGATAAAATTGACTATCTGATCCAGATACTTCGTGACCTGATTCCTTTAGTATTTGTGCTAAGCCTGCCATAAAGGTTCCACAAATGCCTAGGATATGTATTCTCATATTAGTTATAATACGATACTTGAATTTTATTCAAAGCTTAAGCGGAGAAATAATGAAAAAAAACGCATTTTACGCTCAGTCAGGAGGAGTAACGTCAGTTATAAATGCAACTGCTGCTGCCTTGATTCTTGAATCAAAAAAACATAAAACAAAAATTGGAAAAGTGTTTGCTGGAAAAAATGGAATTCTTGGGGCTCTTAAAGAAGAATTAATTGATACATCAAAAGAAAGCCTATCAGCTATTAACTCCTTAAAATCAACTCCGGGTGGAGTGTTTGGTTCATGTAGAGTAAAACTAAAGAGCTTGGATGAAAATAAGAAAGAATATATGCGCTTGATTGATGTCTTTAAGGCTCATGATATAGGCTACTTTTTTTATAATGGCGGTAATGATTCTGCTGATACTGCATATAAAGTTTCCCAAATTAGTAAAAAACTTGGCTACCCAATAAACTGTATTGCTATCCCTAAGACAGTTGATAATGATCTCGCAGTAACGGATTGTTGTCCAGGATTCGGATCGGCAGCAAAATATATAGCGACCTCTACTATGGAAGCTTCTCTAGATGTTGCATCTATGTGCGAAACATCCACCAAAGTATTTATTTTAGAAGTCATGGGAAGGCATGCAGGCTGGATGGCTGCATCTTCAGCACTTGCAAGAACATCAAAAAATGATCCTCCCCATATTATTCTGCTTCCTGAGGTTGTTTTTAATCAAAGTAAATTTTTAGATAAGATAAGAAAATGTGTTAAAAAAAATGGATACTGTGTGATTGTTGCATCAGAGGGTGTTAAAAATAGTAAAGGTAAGTTTTTAGCAGAATCAGATACTAAAGATGCCTTTGGACATACTCAGCTTGGAGGAGTTGCGCCTTATCTTGGTTCTATGATCTCTAAAAAATTAAAATTGAAAAATCACTGGGCCGTTTCAGACTATTTGCAAAGAAGTGCAAGGCATATCGCTTCGCAAACTGATCTTCTTCATGCTGAAGCTGTTGGAATTCATGCTGTAAAGTATGCTGTAAAGGGTATGAATGGCGTAATGCCGGTGATAGTTAGAGGAAAAGGAAAGAAATATTCTTGGAAAATATCACCTGTATCTTTATCCAAGATAGCTAATGTTGAAAAAAAATTACCTAAATCATATATTTCTGGCAACGGCTTTAATGTTACTTCTAAGGCAATTAAATATCTAAGTCCACTAATAAAAGGGGAAGCGTATCCAAAATTTAAAGATGGAATTCCAGTTACTCAAAAACTTAAACTTTTGCAAGTAAAGAAAAAGCTACCACTTTGGAAAAATTAATTAATTTGAGCGTTTAACTCTTCAATAATATCCTTTATTGAATCTTTCAATAAGTTTTTATCATCCTCATTGAGAAAGTCTCCAAAATAAACATCTTGCCCTTTCGACTTAAAACTCAATCTAAGAGTTTTATCTTTTTCTTTTTTTATTTGAAATGATGTAAAAGTTCGAAATTCTTCCCATAAATATTCTGCTTTATTTGTACCTTTTTCAATTTTCACAGTTTCTTGAGAGATGTATATTTTTTCTTTTTTGCTACTCCATTTAAAACTTAAATAAAATGCTATAAATAAAACTGTTAGCTCAATGCCTGCAAATGGGAGTATTAGTGAAGCTCCAACAAAATAGAATGTTATTGCTATGCCTCCACAAACAAAGGTTATGCTTGCCAAAAAAATTATTCTGTAAACTCCAACTAGAGAGCTGTTAGGACTTAATGAGATCAAGTAATTTGAGTTTTTTATTTTTTCAATTAAAACCAATTGATTAAATCCTTCTTAATTGACTAAGTATCTTCTTTTTGTGGTTTAACTTCTTCTATAAGTCTTTCAATATTTATCAATTTTCCGACCTTCTTGCCTCTTTTCGCTCTTGAAAGAATATATTCTGACCAATCCTTTGGCTTTAGAGTCACTGATCTTTTACCAACCTCTATTCTTAAAGAACTATCCTCTGATAGAACTTGAGCATGAGCCATGAACTCCTCACCAGAAGACAATTTATCTTTTGGTATATTGATAATTTTATTACCCTTACCCTTTCCTAATGTTGGAAGCTCATCAATTTTAAAGATTAATAGTTTTCCAATGTTTGATACAGCCGCTATATGGGTATGCCTTTTCTTAATTGGGATAGCTTTTAGCATTTTTCCATTTTCAGGCAGCTTCATAAAAGCTCTACCAGTTTTTTTATTTGAAATCATATTTTGATATTCAGCTATATAACCATATCCAGCTGTATTCATAATTAAGAAACTGTCTCCTTCTATACCAATAACGGATGAAATAAATTGCACTCCTGAATCTGCATTTAATCTTCCAGTAATTGGTTCTCCCATTCCCCTTGCAGTTGGCAATGAATGACTAGGTATTGAATAAGCTTTTCCATTAGAATCTATAAATACAGCCAATTGATTACTCTTTCCTCTTGCAAAATCTTGCAAGGAATCATCACCTCTGTATGAAAGCGATTCTGGGTCTATATCATGTCCTTTTGCACTTCTAACCCATCCAGCTTTGGATAAAACAACTGTTATTGGTTCAATTACAAGAGTTTCTTCCTCAGAGAAGACCTTAGCATTAGTTGAATCAATAATTGGAGATTTCCTTTCTTCTCCAAATGTTTCTTTTATTTCGATAAGTTCATTTTTTATGAGTGTTTTTAAACGCGTTTTAGACTTTAATATTTTTTCCAAATCATCGCGTTCACTAACTAACTCATTTCTTTCATCCTCAAGTTTTATCTGCTCTAATTTTGCTAACTGTCTTAGTCTTATCTCAAGAATAGCATTTGCTTGAATTTCAGATAGCTTGAAAATTTTTATAAGTTCTTTTTTTGGTTCATCAGATTTTCTAATAATCTTTATCACTTTATCTATATCAATAAATACTGTTAACAAACCTTCAAGAATATGGAGTCTATCATTTACCTGATCTAAACGATGTTCAAGTTTTCTTTTGACGGTATCTTTTCTGAAAACAAGCCATTCTTTGAGAAGATCAACTAGCGAAAATACTCTAGGACCACCTTTTAATGAAATTAAATTCATATTCATTCTGTAAGTTTTTTGAAGATCTGTCGATGCAAATAGATGATTCATTAAATCATCTGCATTTACGCGATTTGATTTCATTGTGATTACTAGTCTAACTGGATCTTCATGATCGCCTTCATCAGTCAAGTCAACAATCATAGGGAGTTTCTTATTGAGCATTTGCTCAGCAATTTGTTCAAGAATTTTTGATCCAGATGCTTGATAAGGCAAAGCATTAATTATTATTTGATTTTTTTCTTGCCTCCAATTAGCTTTGATTTTAAAGCCCCCACGTCCTGAAGAATACATTTCTTCAAGCTCTTCACTATTAGCTACTATTGAAGCATCATTAGAAAAGTCAGGTCCCTTTATAATGTTTAATAAGTCTTTTACTTCTGATTTTGGTTTTTCTAAAACTTCTATTGTTGCGTCAATTACTTCATTAATATTATGAGAAGGAATGTCCGTTGCCATACCTACTGCAATTCCGGATGTTCCATTTAAAAGAATTGTAGGTATTTTGGATGGGAAAATAACTGGTTCTAGCAGGGACCCATCAAAATTAGGTTGCCAATCAACAGTGCCAGATTTAAGTTCAGAAATTAATAAATTTGCAAAATTTGTTAATTTTGATTCTGTGTATCTCATTGCTGCAAAAGACTTTGGATCGTCTTGCGAACCCCAGTTTCCCTGGCCATCAACTAGAGGATACTTGAATGAAAAATTTTGTGCCATTAAGACCATTGCCTCATATGCTGCGCTATCACCATGAGGGTGGAACTTACCGATTACATCGCCTACAGTTCTTGCTGATTTTTTATATTTAGAAGTTGCATCTAATCCTAACTCCGACATCGCATATAAAATTCTTCTTTGAACAGGCTTCAAGCCATCGCCTACATTTGGTAATGCACGATCAAGAATTACATACATTGCATAATTTAAATATGACTCTTCGGCATATTTTTTAAGGCTGATTGATTCGAATTGATCTTTTGCCATATTAAATCCTCACCAATGAACCTTTCTTTTCAAGCCATTCTTTTCTGGCAGGAGCATTCTTTTTTGATAATAAAAGATCCATCATTGCGTTAGCATTATCTGTTGCCGAAATTGATAGTCTTACTAGCTGTCTTGTATCTGGATCCATAACAGTTTCTCTTAATTGTGATGGATTCATTTCGCCAAGACCTTTAAATCTTTGAATATTTATTTTTGGTTTACCTTTCTTGCTTTTGAATTCTTTTACCGTCTTTTCTTTTTGTTTTTCATCTAATGCATACAAAACATCTTTTCCACAATCAATTCTAAATAATGGCGGCATAGCTATAAAAATTCTTCCTTCATTTACAAGTGGTTTATAGTGTCTTAAAAATAGTGCGCAAAGTAACGTAGCTATGTGTAACCCATCTGAGTCTGCGTCAGCTAAGATACATATTTTCCCGTATCTTAAAGAGGAAATATCAGCATTACCTGGCAACACTCCAATTGCTGTAGATAAATTTTTTATTTCTTGAGACTTTATTATTTCATCACTTTCCAAATCCCAGGTATTTAAAATCTTTCCTCTCAATGGCATTATTGCTTGAAAAGATCTTTCTCTTGCTTGTTTTGCAGATCCTCCTGCTGAATCACCCTCTACTAAAAATAATTCAGTTTTATTTAAATCCTCGCTATTACAATCAGATAACTTACCTGGTAGTGCAGGACCTTTAAAAGTTTTCTTTCTTTCTACAACACTTGAGGCTTTAGCCCTAGCCTGAGCAGAAATAATTGCTAACTCAGCAATTTTTTCTCCTTCTTCAGTATGTTTGTTAAACCATATGCTTAAGACATCTTTTGTAGAGCTACTTACAAATGACATATGGTCTTTTGAATCTAATCTTTCTTTTGTTTGCCCGGCAAACTGAGGATTCTGCATTTTAGAAGAAACAACAAAAACTGCATTATTAATCACATCCTCAGCATTTAATTTCAACCCTTTTGGCAATAAACTTCTGTATTCACAAAATTCCTTTAATGCTTCTAAAAGACCTGATTTGAATCCATTTAAATGAGATCCACCTTGTGCAGTTGGAATTAAATTGACATAAGTCTCATCAAGTTTATTTTTTGGCGGCCTTCCGGTCCAATTAATTACAAATTCAACCTCCTGAGTCTTTGAATCCTTAGAAGACAGAATTGACTCCTCTAAGACCAAATCAATTCCATCTGATGCTTCCTCTAAATAACTTTTAAGTCCATCTTCAAAAAACCATTTTATTTTTTCTTTTTTCTTTTCATTATGAAAATCAATTGTTAGGCCAGGGCATAACACTGCTTTTGCTTTCAGCAGATGCTTGAGTTCTTTGAACTTGATTTGATCAGATTCAAAATATTTAGGGTTAGGTTTAAATTTAATAGTTGTGCCTGTATTTCTTATGCCAACTTCTCCAATAACCTTGAGTTCATTCTTCTTGTCTCCATTATCAAAATGCATCTCGTGCTCACTAGAGTCTCTTTTAATATTGACTTGAAGAGCATCAGATAAAGCATTTACTACTGAAACTCCAACACCATGAAGTCCTCCTGAAAAACTATACTCATCACCAGAAAACTTTGCACCTGCGTGTAACTTACATAAAATTAATTCTACTCCACTAACTTTGTGCTCGGGATGAATATCAACAGGCATGCCTCGGCCGTCGTCTGAGACTGATATAAAACCATCTTTTTGAATTTTAATTTTTATATTTGAGCAATGTCCAGCTATGGCTTCGTCAACAGAATTATCAAGCACTTCTTGTATTAAATGGTTTGGACAAGAAGTATCAGTGTACATTCCTGGTCTCTTTCGAACAGGATCAAGGCCTGATAAAACTTCAATTGCTTTTGAGTCGTATGTATTCTTGGCCAATCTAATTTGCCTTATGGATTAGTTTATAAAAACCTTTTTTAAAAAAATTTTTCATAAAGTTTTTTAGTTATTCTACTCTAAACAAATAAAAAAAACGTTTAAATTCAAATTTTTAAACAATTGATAGCCTGTTTACAAGTGAAAACAATATGAATGATATTATCATGTTTACACCGCAAACATTTAATAGGTTAGAATATACATATGCTAAACAATGTTCATACAAATTTTTTATTAGTTCTTGTTTCATGTTCATGCCTAAATGCAGAAAATATTCTTGATATTTACAATGAAGCTCTTGAAAATGATCCAACATACAAAGCTGCAGAATATTCATATTTAGCCGATAAACAGATTCTAGTTCAAGGAAGAGCTGCACTTCTTCCAAGCCTTACACTTAGTGGCTCAACAAACTGGAATGAGTATTATCAGAATGATGAATTGCAGCAGGAATATAATTCTTTCTCAAAATCAGCAAGGTTAACCCAACCACTTTTTAGACTAGATACTTGGTTCAATTTTAAGAGATCTAAATCACTTACAAATGCTGCTGAGGCAGATTTTGGATATCAGCAACAAAATCTTTTATTAAGAACTGCTGAATTATATTTTGGAGTCTTAAGGGCGATTGACAATCTTAATGCAGCAATATCAGAAGAAAAAGCAATTAAAAAACAGTTAGATCAGGCGCAACAAAGATATGAGGTTGGCCTCTCTGCTATAACTGGTGTTCAGGAGGCTCAACTCGCATATGATTTAAGCAGAGCCTCAAAAATAAATAATGAAGGGAATCTTTTTTCTGCCAGAGAGGCTCTTAATGCATTAATAGGAAGGGAAATTTTTTCTCTTGATGAGTTAGGAGATGATCTTAGCGTGTCTTCACCATACCCTAATTCAAAAGAAGATTGGGTTAAAACTGCTTTAGAAAATAACTATCAATTAAAAGCTTCTTTTTTGAGAAAAGATGCTGCTAAAAGTAATGCAAGAAGTGCTGCATCTAATCATCTTCCAAAAATAGATATTGTTGGTTCAGGCTCTGAATCAGAAACTAATCAATTTAATTACGAAGGTTTTGAAATAAATGGACAAGGAATACCAGTTCCGTCTGTAACAGGAAGAAGGAATTATGCTATTCAGATGAGTATACCTATTTTCCAAGGTGGGGCTGTCAGCTCAAGAAGAAAGCAAGCATATTCACAATATAACGAGGCGGATGAAAATTCACTTTTTACAGAAAGAAGAGTAATACAAGAAGTTAGATCTCAGTTCTCAAATGTTGTAACTCTTGTGGCAAATGTTGAAGCTCAACAACAAGCTGTAATTTCAGCAACTAGCGCTCTAGAAGCAACCCAAGTTGGCTATAAAGTTGGTACAAGAAATATAGTTGATCTTCTTCAAGCAGAAAAGAACCTTTATAGTGCTGAAAAAAATCTTGCTAATGCAAAGTATGACTACATATTGGCTAATCTAAGATTAGCACTTGCTGCTGGAACAATAAGTCCCAGTGACATTGTAGAGATAAATAATCTACTAAAATAAAGTAATGCCTGAATTGCCTGAGGTTGAGACAACCGTCAAAGCAATTAATAAGTTTGAAAATAATATTCTCAAGAGAGTTGTTGTTCACAATAAAAACTTGAGATGGAAAGTTGGCGAGGCAGTTGAATTAGACACCAAGGGAAAGCTAGTAAAAGAAATCACAAGAAGAGCCAAATATATTCTCATTCATTTAGATAAATCATATCTAATGATTCATTTGGGGATGTCAGGAAAATTAAGAATTCAAAGCACTAAAAATAATTATTTTAAAAAGCATGATCATGCTGAATTTATTTTTAAAGATGAAAAAATTGTTTTTAATGATCCGAGAAGATTTGGTTCAATTCATCTGACTGATGATTTTAATAAGCATAAGTTAATTAAAAATCTAGGAGTGGAGCCTCTTTCAAAAAATCTTAACAAGGAATATCTTTTTAATCTTTGTAAAGTTAGTAATTTAGATATTAAAAAATTAATCATGGATCAGAAGAAAATTGTTGGAGTAGGAAATATTTATGCATCTGAAAGTCTTTTTCTTGCAGGGGTCAAGCCAAATAGATCTTGTAAAAAAATCTCACTCAATGATTGTTCTAAAATTGTAAAGGCAATAAAAAAAGTTCTTAGATATGCAATTAAGATGGGAGGGACAACCCTAAAAGATTTTTATTCAGCAGATGGAAGCGAGGGATATTTTAGTCTTGAGTTAAAAGTGTACGGAAGAAATAATGAGAAATGTAAACACTGTGACTCCGAAATAAAAAAAATTATAATTGGGCAAAGAGCAACGTTTTATTGTGAGGTTTGTCAGTACTAGGAACCAAGTTTGGCTTTTAAGGCTTGCTCTACAGACGGATGAACAAATTTAGTTATATCACCTTTCAGATCACAAATTTCTTTAATTAAACTTGAAGAAACATATATCAGGCTTTCTTTAGGAGTAAGAAATATACTTTCTATATCTGGTGCTAGTGATCTATTCATTGTTGCTAGCTGAAATTCATACTCAAAGTCAGAAACTGCTCTTAAGCCTCTTATGATTGCACAAGCATTTTGTTCTTTTGCAACATCAACAGTTAACTGTCTTGGAAATCCGACTACTTCAACCTTAGGGTTTTCTTTATAAATGTTTTTTGCGAGCTTTATCCTGTCTTCAAGTGTAAATAAAGGATTTTTTAATTCGCTTTTTGCAATTGCCACAACAATCTTATCAAAAAGACCGCATGCCCTGTCGATGATGTCCATATGTCCATAAGTTATTGGATCAAATGAGCCTGGGTAAATTGCAACTTTCATATAACTGCATAATACTAAAAATTCTTAGTTAATCAAAATTTTACAAAAATACACAATTTTAAAAAATCCGTTTAAATTTGATACATTATTCAGTTTTTTGTATCATAGAAAGTTCATATGAAATGGGGGGAGTAAATTATTGCTCCTAACACTTATATAAGGAGTTATATATGAAATTTTTATTAATGATGGTTGGTGCAGTTGCACTACCTGCATTTGCTGCGGATCTGCAGACAAGTGATCTTACTGGAGTATCATTCTGGCTGGTAACAGCTGCTATGCTTGCTGCAACAGTATTTTTCTTTGTTGAAAGAGACAGAGTTCACGGTAAATGGAAAACATCATTATCAGTAGCTGGTTTAGTTACTGGTGTGGCGTTTTGGCATTATCTCTATATGAGAGGTGTTTGGGTTGATACTGGAACATCACCTACAGTGTACAGATACATTGACTGGCTAATTACAGTTCCACTTCAAATTATTGAGTTCTACTTAATACTTAAAGTGTGTACGAATGTTAGTTCAGGTTTATTCTGGAGACTATTAGTAGCATCACTAGTTATGCTTGTTGGTGGTTTCATAGGAGAAACTGGTGGCAATGCAATGGTATGCGGTGTTATAGCTACTGCAGCTTGGTTATACATTATCTATGAAGTATTTTCTGGTGAAGCTGGAAAACTTAATGCTTCAAGTGGTAATGCTGCAGCACAAAGTGCTTTCGGTACAATTAGATTAATTGTTACCGTTGGTTGGGCTATCTATCCAATAGGTTATTGGATGGCTACTGGTCCTGGTGCTGATATGGCTAATGCTAACTTAATCTACAACCTTGCGGATTTTCTTAACAAAATCGCGTTTGGTTTAGCTATTTATGTAGCGGCTGTAAGCGACTCAGAATAATTACTTTTTATTCAGGAAAACCCAGCTTAATGCTGGGTTTTTTTATGGCTGGATTTCTTCCCCATTCCAGGCAATAAGTTTTCCAGTATCTTTTGATTCCAGATTATTAATTACCTCTAATAATTTCGAAGCGCTAAAATCAGGGGTAAAGAGATTTTCTGATTTAACATTTTTTTCAAAAGGCTTGCTTAGGAAGCTACTAACTGTTCCTGGTTGCAAACCAACAAAAATTGCATTTGGATTTGTTCTTTTAATTTCAATACTAAAATTTTTAATTATTTGATTAAGAGCTGTTTTACTAGATCTATATGAATACCAACCACCTAATTTATTTTCAGAGATACTTCCAACTCTAGCACTTAAAAAAGCAAAGATGCTTTTATTCTTATTGTTTAAATATGGTATGAAGTATTTCCCAACTAATGTTGGGCCAATTGTATTAATTGATAAAACTCTTTTTAATTTATCAGCATTAATATCTTTTATACTTTTTTCTGGGAAGATGTCATCGTCATTATGAAGTATTCCTGTTGCCACAAAAATCATATCAAACTTAATATCCTCTGGGATATTCTCAGTTGATTTTTTAATAGAGTTTTCGTCTTCAATATCAATAAAGAAATTTTTTTCTTTTTGATTGCCTTCAGATTTTTGAGATCTTGAAAATTTATATATTGTTTCTACTGAGTCATCTTCAAGCAGTCTATTTGATATAGCATTTCCAATAGCTCCAGAGGAGCCTATAACAGCAACTATTTTTTTCATAATTATGGTTTTCTTATTTCGTCTATCATCTGATAGATTTCATTTGGTGGTTTACTATAAAAACTTGATACAGTTAATGCAACACAAAAATTAATTATCATGCCAAGAAAGCCGAAGCCCTCAGGGGATATTCCAAATAACCAATTATCAGGGCTATTTAAAACAGGATTAATAAATTTAAAATAGCTGATGTAAGTTGCTGTTGCTATAAGTCCAGAAAGCATTCCTGCAATAGCCCCCTCTTTATTCAACCTTTTGTAAAAAATTCCCAAGAATAATGCAGGGAATATAGTTGCAGCAGCTAAACCAAAAGCAAATGCAACTACCTGAGCTACAAAACCAGGAGGGTATATACCAAATAATCCTGCTATAAAAATTGCAACAGCCGCAGCACATCTAGCAAAAAATAATTCCTGACGTTCAGTAATTTTTGGCATTAATATTTTTTTCATTAAATCATGAGAAATTGAGGAAGAAATAACTAATAAGAGTCCAGCAGCTGTTGATAAAGCAGCTGCTAATGCACCTGCTGCAACAAGAGCTATCACCCAATTAGGTAGCTTAGCTATTTCAGGATTTGCTAAAACTATAATATCTCTATCTATATAAACTTCATTTGAATTTGAAATGTCGGGTAAATTTAATAACTTTCTCTCACCGTATCGCCCTCTTTCATCTATGTAGCTTGGCTTAACCCCTTCCAGAGCATCTCCAGAAGAGTAGTTAATAAGTCCGTCATTATTTTTATCTTTCCATGCAATTAAACCTATTTCTTCCCAATTTTTGAACCAAGCTGGAGCAGATTTGTATTCAACCTCTTGAACTGAGTCAATAAAATTCATCTTAGCGAATGCAGCTACAGCCGGCGCTGTTGTATATAGAAGAGCAATAAATATTAGTGCGTAACCAGCCGATTTCCTGGCATCACTTACTTTTGGAACTGTAAAAAATCTCACTATAACATGGGGCAACCCTGCAGTTCCAAACATTAAAGCTGCTGTTATAAAAAAAATATCTAAATTGCTTTTAGAATTTTCTGTATAAGCATTAAAGCCTAGTTCAATTGAAAGTTGGTCTAGCTTATCTAATAAATATGTTGAGGAGCCTGCTATCTTATCTCCGAAGCCTAACTGCGGAATTGGATTATTAGTTATTAAAAGAGAAATAAATATAGCTGGGACTAAATAGGCAAATATTAAGACGCAATATTGTGCGACTTGTGTATATGTAATGCCTTTCATACCTCCAAGCACTGCATAGAAAAAAACTATTAGCATTCCAATTACAACGCCAGTATTAATATCAACTTCCAAAAATCTTGAAAATACTATTCCTACTCCCCTCATCTGCCCTGCTACATAAGTAAAAGAAATAAAAATTAGACAAATTATTGCAACAAGTCTTGCGGCTTTAGAGTAGTATCTTGTCCCTATAAAGTCTGGAACTGTATATTTACCAAATTTTCTTAAGTATGGTGCTAATAGCAAAGCCAGAAGAACATATCCACCTGTCCAACCCATTAGATAAACAGACCCATCTTTTCCAAGGAATGCTATAAGTCCAGCCATAGAAATAAAAGAAGCTGCAGACATCCAATCTGCTGCTGTTGCCATTCCATTTGCAATGGGACTTACTTCTTTACCAGCAATATAGAAATCACTTGTTGATTGAGCTCTAGACCAAATAGCAATTGCAATATAGATTGCGAATGATATTCCAACAAATAAATAAGTTAAGCCCTGGAGACTCATTAGCCTTCATCCTGAAAAGTCTTTTTTGATTCAGAATAAAACTTTTTATCTAACCAATTCATTAAGAAAACATAAACAAAAATAATTACAATAAAAAAATAAATGCTGCCTTGCTGAGCAAACCAAAAACCTAATTTAAAACCGCCTATTCTTATTTCATCTAAATGATCGGACCAAATTATTCCAAATCCAAAAGAAACGAGAAACCATATTGATAAAAGGATGGTTAGAATAATTATGTTTAATTGCCAATAAGATACTTTCATTAAAGTATTATAAGGCCATAAATGAGGAAGAAAAAACTAGAGATGAAGCATAAGCTTCATCTCTAAATTAAAATCTAACAGTTTTATTTTTTATATTCGGCAGCTTCTTCAGAACCGTCTGTTGCAGTTCCTTTAGTATAAGAGTGAGCTCCCATACCAGCCAAGTCTCCATTTTGGACAATTAAATACGGATCTCTAATTGGCTTACCTTCAAAGAAACATTCTAATATTTCTCTAACACCTGCAGCATATCTTGTTTGTGCTGAAAGTGATGTTCCAGATGTATGAGGAGTCATGCCATGGTTTGGCATTGTTCTCCATACATGATCATTAGGAGCAGGCTGTGGGAACCATACATCACCGGCATAGCCACTTAGTTGACCTGACTCTAAGCCCCTTGCGATTGCATCTTTATCACAGATTTTTCCACGCGCAGTATTAACAATATAAGCGCCTCGTTTCATTTTACTAATCATTTCATCATTAAATAGATGTTCAGTTTTAGGATGAAGAGGACAGCTGATATTTACTACATCACAAACTGCCACTAAAGACTCAACTGAGTCATGGTATGTAAGGTTTAGCTCTGCCTCAACCTCATCTGGTAACTTGTGAATATCAAAGTAATGAAGATGAACATCAAAAGGTTTCATTTTTCTTAACATATCAATACCGATTCTTCCTGCAGCTACTGTTCCAACGTGCATTCCTTCAACATCATAAGATCTTTGAACAGCATCAGCGATATTCCAGCCACCTTCTTTTACAATTCTATGTTGATTGTGATAATCACGAACCATTGAAAGAATCATCATAACAATGTGTTCCGCAACAGATCTTGAGTTACAGTAAGTAACTTCAACAACGTCAACGTTATTGTCCATAGCGGCTTGAAGATCAACATGATCTGATCCAATCCCAGCAGTAATGGCCATTTTTAAGTTTGGTGCTGTTTCCATCTTGTCTCTGGTTAGATAGTATGGAAAGAAAGGTTGAGATATAACAATATCAGCATCTACCAACTCTTTATCAGCTTCACAACCATCTCCATCCTTATCTGAAGTAACTACAAGAGTATGTCCAGCATCTTCTAAAAATTTCCTAAGGCCAAGTTCGCCAGATACACATCCTAGAAGTTCTCCAGGAGTAAAATCTATTTCACTTGGTGAAGGTAAAGTCATGCCATCAGGATACTTATCAAGTTTTGGTAAGTCATCTCGAGCATATTTATCAGGCATTCCAGTTATTGGATCGTCATACAGCACACATAATATTTTCATATTTATCCCCCGTTAAAAATAATTAACCAATGTTAAATCAAAATGAATTAAAAACAACAAATAAATTAAAATGTTTAACTTATACTGTTTGAATTATATCTACTATTATTTCTTCTAAAAAAAGAAATATTGTTAGAAGAAATTAAGAATTAATCAATTAAAATAGAAAAAATTGTGGGTACAGATAGTATATGAGTACAAAGTCCGTATAAATGAGTACAAATTATTGCATATTTTTAAATTAAATGTAAAATGATGAGTACATTATGAGTACAATAGATAACAAATACCTGGTGTTAAGAGGTAAAAATAAAGATATATATTTTATTCAAAAAAGAGTCTCTAAAGCAGTTTCTAAGGTAATAGGTAAAGATTTCATTAAAAAATCTCTAGATACTACAGATATTAACGTTGCCCGAGAAAAGAGAGATAAAATACTTCAAGAGCTTGATAATATAGCAAATAAACATGCTCAAATTGATGAATTTGATGATAACATGCATGATCAGACAAATTTTAATGATGTAAATCAGAAAATATTGTCAAAAAAAGAAAATATATTTGTACCCATTGAAAAGAAAGAAGAATTTAGAGCGTATCAAAACATTAATAATGAAAAATACACACTTTTTTCTCTAAAATTACCAAAACTTCCAAAAAAGGATGAAATCATCATGAAAATTGACAAAATTATACCTACAGCTATATTAATTATTACTATATTTATAGCTTTTATTGTCTAATTTAGCCTCTAAATTAACTATATAATTATTTTCAATCGCGCCTGGGTATAATTTATCTACAATATATGCCCAGATTAAATCTATGTAAGTATTGGTAAGGCTCCATTCATCAATGCTTTTAATTATATTGGAGTTTGCTTCCATTCCATAAAGTTCTAAAAAAGTTTCAGTCTCATTATCGTTAAAACTGAAGCTTTCAATTATCCTAGCAATATCGCAATATCTGCTATTCATACTTGAATATTCAAAATCGATAAAAACTATATTTACGTTATCTGAAAGTATATTTGTTTTATTTAAATCGTTATGTGAGAAAACTTGTTCATCTGATTTGTCTTTTATATTTAAAAAATGTTTCCATCCTTCATTAATAAGGTCGATCTTACTATGAGATTTCAAAATTTCTTTGTATGAGATAAATTGATCTTCGAGTGTCTTGTTTTTTTTATAACAATCAATAGAATGAAGAGTTTTTAATTTTCTTGCAATTAAATTTATATTTTTAAAACTTTTTTTATTTAACTGGATGCCGTCAAAATATTTATATATGAGCACCCCATTTTTTTTATTGATATAGTAAATCTCTGGAAATAAATTTTTATTAATAAGTTGATTATTTATTTCATTATCTAAATATTGATTTGTAATTAATTTATTATGATTTTTCTTGAATAGTTTTAATATTGATTTTTCATTTTGATAATTGCCTAAATATGTATTTGCTGTTTCCCCTTTTCTAATTTCCTTACTAAGTTCAAATTTAATATTTAAATTATTTATTAGCTCTTGAAGATTATTCATTATTTGTTAAAAAAATTTTTCTCCATCTGAAATACCCAAATACTATTATTACCAAATAGATTAAAAATAGTATTGAGGTTAAATAAAGTTCTCGAGTTATAAATAAATATATTGAGATAGAATCAATCACAAACCAATAAATCCAATTCTCTAAAATTTTCATTGCCACCATATATGTTGTGACTATAGCCCCAAATGTTGTAAAAGCATCAAGAAATGGTAATTCTGCATTTGTATTTGTATCTAAAAATTGTCCTATTAATATCGATAATATTATTACTGTAGTTACTGCTAAGATGTGTGTAGCTTTATTCCATGTGCTGATGTTTAGTGATTCATTATTAATAGTTGTTTTTTTCCACTGGTACCATCCAAATATTGCCATCGCTATATAAAAAATCTGCAGAAATGCTTCCATTAGAAGTCCTACATTTAACATAATATAAAAATATAATGATGAGCTAATTATTGCCGCATACCAGCACTTTATGTCCTCTTTTGCTGCCAGTAATAAATACACTATAGCGGTTATAACAGCTATGCTCTCAATTACTAAGTTATGCATATAATTTTAAAAGTTATACCTTAAAGAAATACCAAAATTTCTTGGATCACCCTGTCTTCTGTACAAGGTATCTTCAAAATTTGGTGCCTCATTTCCGAAGTAAAAACCTCTTGTGGAGTAGTACTTATCGAATATATTTCTTATCCAAAGATCAGCAGAAAAATTAGTATTTGAGTATCCAAATATTATGTTAGTTAGTTGATAACTTTTAGATTGATTGTCATGTGAATCTGAATAATAAAAACTACTTTTTCCATTAATGTCTAATTTTAAATAAAGATTATTTTTAAGATTAAGATTGCCTCCTATAGAATATGAATGGTCAGGTGCATGAGCTTGTGATCTACCTTCTAGATCAATTCTTGATTCCCAATTTTTTATCTTTGTTTTAAGGAATCCTAAATTAGCATATATGTATAAATTATCTGTTACCAAATAATTTGAAGTAATTTCAATTCCGTAGTTTTCTCCCTCTGCAGCATTTTGAGTTAAGTATGAAAAAGTATTAGGGTCACTTGGATCAACTTGTCTAGAAATCAAAACTTGTTGGTCTTTTCTTTCAGAGAAAAATATTACAAGTGAATAATTCAGATCTCTATCCTTTAAGTTTGAGCTTACACCGAATTCATAATTAGTTAGATATTCAGGATCATAAATAAGAGATTGTTTTACTAAATTATCTGTAGCATCAAGACCGAGATTAAATCCACCCTGTTTATATCCTCTTGCTATTGAAAAATAAATATTTGAATCGTCATTAGTTTTTTTGACTATCGAAAATTTTCCACCACTCATATTATCTGAAGGACTAAAAGATTCATTATTTGAATCTTTATATTTTGAATCCCAATTCTCCAATCTCAAGCCGAAAGCAAGTTTAGTTTTATCTGTTAAAAAATAATCAATATTTCCAAACACTGACAAATTTTTAGATTCATAATTTCTTGAAATTGAAGATTCACTTGCATATGGCCCAAAGGGATCAGACGGATCTCCATAAATTCCATCATCTTTAGTTATATTTGATTCATCTAACTCACTAAAATCTAACCCAAAGACCCATTCAAATGGATTTTTTTGAGAAAAATCCTTATTTTTTGACAAAAAACGTATTTCTTGACTAAAAGTGTCTCTTTTTCTTAATGTTTCAGAAAAATAATCATAAGTATATGGAAAATGTGAGTCAGGATTACCCCAATCTGCATCATAACTGAAAACAACATCAGTTTTTGTTGAGCTTGTTAAACTTTGGAGATCAAAATTATTTAAATTCTTAGTTATTTTTATTCCAATTGAATCTGTTATTTGTGAATCCATTCCTGGACGATCTGATAAAGTATTTAAACTTCCATTAATTGTCCAAATATCAGCTGGATCATCCATATCAATTTTTGAAACAAGAAAATTAATATTTGTAGTTTCATTAATGTCCCAATCAAGTTTATAACGCAAAGTCAGCTCATCTTTTTTTGAGGTATCTGATTTATTTAAGTAAGTATTTTTTCTAAATCCGTCAGCATAGTCAGTTCTCATTACCAAACGATATTTTATTTTTTCATTTTTTAATGGTCCTCCAAATGCAACACCTATATTTTGAGTTCCATAATCTCCAAAAGTTAGCTCAGAAGTTCCTTCAAATTTTTCTGTTGGATCTTTGGTCTTTATGTAAATTAATCCTGCTAAAGCATTTGCACCTGTCCTAGATCCCTGAGGTCCACGAAATACTTCAACTTGATCAACATCAAATAAAGTTGCAATGCCTCCTTGACCAGAATAGTCAATGTCATCAATAAGAAATCCAACTGAAGAATTTGGTGTTCCCTGATAACCAGATCTTTCTCCAATACCTCTTATCTGAAAATATCTTGCTCTTGAATCAGATGCTGCATAATTTAAATTTGGAACAAGATATGAGAGCTGTTGAAAATGTTTTATAGCTTGTGATTTAATTTTTTCCGATTGAATGATTGCAATACTTGAGTCTTCTTCACTGATAGATTTTTCTCGATACTCACCTTTTACAATTATTTCCTCGATGTCTTGTGAAAAGACAATAAATGAAAACAACAAGGGCAATAAAAATAGAATTTTTTTTCTGATATACATATGCAATTCCTCCGCAACTATTGTGTTGATCAGGTTCAAAGAGTTTCAAAAGATCTCAGGAAAAAATACCACCCCTTTGCATCTAAATATTATGTTAATAAATATTTTAATAATTTGAAAGCAACTACAGTAAATAAAATATATCTAAAAAAATAAAGCTTTATTTATAACCGCATATCAGTTATTTATAGAATTTAAAGCATAACCATAAATCTCTGAAATTTGATTTATAATTTTATCTTTTGGAGTTCCTGCGCCATGTCCTGCTCTATCTTCAATCCGAATTAATATCGGATTTTCGCAGCCTTGATATTCTTGAAGTTTAGCTGCAAATTTATATGAATGTGATGGAACAACTCGATCATCGCGACTTGCTGTTGTTACCAATGTAGTTGGATAACATTTATCTTTTTCTATGTTATGAAGTGGGCTATAAGCTAAAAGATTTTCGAACTCATCTTTTTTATCTACAGATCCATAGTCACTTTCCCATGCCCAACCAATTGTAAATTTACTAAATCTCAACATATCCAAAACTCCAACTTGTGGAATAGCAACTTTGAATAGATCTGGATTTTGTAACATGGTAGCTGCAACAAGAAGTCCTCCATTTGAACCGCCAATGATTGCAGTAGTTTTTTCAGAGCCAATATTATTTTCATGAAGAAATTTTGCAGCAAATGCAAAATCATCAAAAACATTTTGTTTGTTTAATAACATTCCAGCTTTATGCCATTCACTGCCATATTCCCCGCCGCCTCTTAAATTTGCTACAGCATATACTCCCCCTAAATTTTTCCAAGCAGCATGAGTTTTTCTAAAACCTGGTAAAAGAGAAATATTAAAACCCCCATATCCATATAGCATCAAAGGTGTATCTTGATTTATGTTTAGGCCTTTTTTGTAGCTAATATGTATAGGAATTTTTGTTCCATCTTTTGAAGGATAGAATTTTAATTCTGAAACATAATCTTCTGACTCATATCCAACAATTTCTTCTTTCCAAAAAAGTTTTACATCTAATGAATCCAAATTAATTTCATATATCTCTCTTGGAGTAACATAATTTGAAACTGAAAAATAAGTTTTAGTGTCATCGATCTCTCCACCAAATCCACCAATGGTTCCATCTTTTGGCAACTCAAGATCTTGAACAAAATTTCCTGACAGATCAAAAATTTTTATACTAGAAAAAGTATCGACTAAATAATTTATAACAAATGAATTATTTACAATATTGACAGACCTAATAGAGTTCTCTGATTCTTGTATAACATCATTCCATACAAAGGAGTTGTTTTTTATTTCTAAATTAACAATTTTCCCTTTTGGAGCACCTTCTGTAGTATAAAACCATAAAATACCCTCTTTACTGTCTATAAAGCTATAAGCTCCAATCAATTCATCAATTAAAGGAATGAATTTTTCACCAGTATTTAGCTGTATATATAGCCTATTTCTTTCATCTGTTCCTTCAGATATAGATAAAATCTTAATATTAGTGTCTTCAATTACATTTATGCCCCAACCCCATCTTGGTTGATCTGGATTTTCATATACAACATAGTCTTCAGATTGATCTGTACCAATTTTATGAAACATTAATTTTGGCGACTCATTTACCTCCTTTAGAAGTTCTCCCTTTGGCTCATCATATTTTTGATAGAAAAATCCTGAATCATCGTTCTCCCACGAAGCACCGGAAAATTTAGCCCATTTAATTTCGTCTTCAAGCACTTCACCAGTTTCAATATCTAACACCTTCCAAACTCTCCAATCTGATCCTCCATCAGAAATTGAAAAAGCAATCATATTGGCTGAATTATTTACACTTGTGCCACCTAAAGATATGGTCCCATCATCTGAAAAAGTATTTGGATCAATCAAAACACGCTCATCGCACTTATCACAATCCTTGATCATCAATTTACTCTGTTGGAAAGATCCATCATTGAAATAGTAAAAAGTCTTGTCTTCAATCTTGTATGGGATAGAAATAGATTCATTCTCCCAAATTTGTTCAAGATAATTTGCTATATCTTTTTTGTACTTATTTTTACTGATAAATGCTTTAGTAAATTTATTTTGTCTCTTGACCCAATCAAGAGAATCATTGCTGGTGAAATCTTCAAGCCACCTGTATGAATCATTGATTTCATAGCCATGAATATTTTCAGTAAACTCAATTTTTTTTGCTTCAGGATAATTCATTTCTTCGACCTGATTGGAGCAAGACATTAATACAACTAAAATAGATAAATTAAAGTATTTTTTATACATAAAAAACATATTACTTTACAATTACCTTATGGAGCAATTTAATAATTCTTGGCAATACGCTTTTAACAATTGGAAATTTTTCTTAGCCTTGGCGATGCCAGTGATTGCTATTGAAACTTTAACAGGTTATTTGGTGGTTCCTCTTGGGGAAATGACACAACCTGAAGATATTATTGGCTTTTTTGAAACAAATTCATTGGTGATTTCATTGGTTGGAATAGTTGGTGTAATAATTCAAATATCGTTTATGGGAGGAATGTGGGTCGGATTTATGTCTATAGATTCTGGTAAAGATATTAATCCTATTAATGCTCTTCAAGCCGGGTTATCAAAATTTTTTCCATTATTTGGTGCCTATTTTATTGTGACTATAGCCGCAGCTTTTGGATTCTTATTATTAATACTTCCTGGTATATATTTATTAGCAAGGTTCTCTCTAATAGTTGCTCAAATTATGTATGAAGATAATAAAGTTTTTGAATCCATCGGAGCATCTTGGGAAAAAACAGATGAATACGGATCAAAACTATTTATGTTTACGCTGATATTTGCTGGTTTAATTTTTACCTCTTCAATAATCTTAACTAGCGTGATTCCATCTGGAATCTTGCAATTATTTATATTAGCTGTTGTTGAATATATTTTTGTCGTCCCATTAGGATATATTTATTTTACTCTCTATAAATCACTTAAAGTTAGTTAGACTAATTGTCGAAATCATAATTCAAAGGTAGAATGCACTTTCCTTATAGGGCCTGTAGCTCAGTTTTGGTTAGAGCGTTCGACTGATAATCGAGAGGTCGGAAGTTCGAGTCTTCCCAGGCCCACCA
>ERZ802821.85-NODE-85-length-44974-cov-25.3109_pt1 | contig 44974 bp, 43 predicted proteins | sample MGYA00345648_ERZ802821 | MGnify/ENA primary metagenome ERZ802821 (study PRJEB30503, sample SAMEA104212357) | marine metagenome | biome: Westerlies Biome; feature: [SRF] surface water layer (ENVO:00010504) within the epipelagic zone...; material: water (ENVO:00002006)... | reverse complement strand
ATCGAAACGCTGCCGGGCGGCGGTGGTCAGGTTCAGTTCATGTGCCGTTTCAGCTGCCACAATTTGCCGCTTTACTGAGCGCAGCCAGCTTGGCGGTAAACTGGTCGGTGGGTGCTGCCACCAGATTTGGCAATTCCCTGTAGATCGTGCATGCCTGCTCTGCCGGCGCAAACTTGGACACGGATTCAGCGATCAACAGCGTTGTATCGCCAATCCGCGCATCATCGGGATAGATACGACTGAATTCGGAAAAGGTAATCGCCGCGCGTTCATATTGCTGACGCAGATACTGAATACGACCAAGCCAGAACAGCGCATCTGCCTCGCGTTCATTTCCCGGGTGGAGTGTCCGAAACTCGGCAAAGGCCGCCTCTGCCGTTTCCAGATCATTCTGCATCGCCCGGCCAAGGGCGAAGTTATACTGCTCTTCTGCGCTGCCAACCGGCAACACTTCCGGACCAGCAGGTACCGTGACCGGCGCATCACTGTCTGTATCCTTGGCGTTTGCATTGGCCGGGCTGGCCACGTCACTGGCATCAACCGCACCATCCGAGGCATTTCCATCAGCGTCATCAGCATCGGTCTGCGGAGCATCGCCAGCAGCTGCAAGTTGTTCTTCCAGCTTAGATTCGCTCATCTGCCATGTGACCTCGCCAGTTTCGGCATCACGCGACATCGACACATCCGCACCCTCACCGGCTGCAATCGTATCATCCTGAACGGCCGCATTCGCCAGGTCCTCACCGCCAAAATTCATCAGCGTCTGCAGGCGCTTTTCCATACGCAGAAGACGAAATTCCATATCCGAAGTCACTTCGAGGGTTCGTTCCATCCGGCGACTGGCCATTGCCACCGCATCGGCAAGCCGTTCAACCTGGTCGCGCAGATCGCGGATTTCCGCCGAGGTCGTGGTCTCGTCGCTGGAGGCGTTGTTCGACAGCTGCGTAATCTGCATTTTCAGCGCCCGCAGGTCAGTCTCGACAAGGCCGCGCAGCCCCTGCAAATCCTCTTCAAGAAGGCGCGTCCGCTCGTTCTGGCGCGTCAGCAACACCGACACGCTGGACCCGGCGTCGCCGACCACTGATCCGCCCGATGCGCCACTATCCTGCCCCAACGCGGGCGCGACGGGCGCAACGGTCAGAAATCCAGCCGCAAAGATGGCTAAAAACGCATGAGCGTCGGTCTTCAAGCTGTAAGGTCGCATCGACAGGCCTTTTTGTTCGACTGTTCCACAATAGAATTACCGTCGGTTTGCGGCACAAATTTGGCAAAACGGTTCGGCAAAAAAAGAGGAGCCAAACGGCTCCTCTCTGATATCTGTTCTTCTCGACCCCGGCATCACCGGGATCGCGCGGTGCGAACTAGTTGAGAACCGTTGCAGCGCGGCGGTTCTTTGCCCAGCTTTCCTCGTTCGAGCCTGCCATGGCTGGCCGCTCTTTGCCGTAGGAAATCACCTTGATGCGTGCCGGATCAACACCCTGTGCCAGCAGATAATCGCGTGCCGCAGCGGCCCGGCGCTCACCCAGGGCAAGGTTGTATTCACGCGTGCCCCGCTCGTCGCAGTGGCCTTCAATCGTCACTGTCAGCGCCGGGTTGGCATTCAGGAACGCTGCCTGACGGAACAGGGTCCCCTTTGAGTTGCCATCCAGTGCCGCGCTGTCATACGAGAAGTAGACAGTGTTGCCGATGGTGGCCAGCGTATCTGCAGCGCTCGTGATGTTTCCTGCTACACTGCCTGAGGATGAAGACCCCGAAGATGCGCTGCCGGACGATGAAGATGCGCTGCCGGACGATGAAGATGCGCTGCCGGATGATGAAGATGCTGTGCTTGAAGTCGATGAAGACCCAGACGCAGATGCTGTTGAAGAAGTTGACGACGCTGTTGTGTCTCCGGCGCTGTCGGTGGATGTCTGCGATGCGGTTTCGCAAGCGGCTACGAAAAAGGCCACGGCGAATAGTGCAATCAGGCGTTGCAACATGATTATGCTCCCTGTCTTTGTTCCGGCGCGCCGGAATGTTTTGCCAACGTTTCTCAACTACTGGCGTTACTCGACTTCTGACTTTGCCAGCTTTGTCCCTGTGTCTGGCGCCCTAACAAGGTCTAAACCATCGGCATGAGCAGATTTCAGTATCTCAGGCATCAGGCGCGGACACAGTCCGAACCGGAAAACTCGCCCACCTTTACCCAAAAAAGCTGCCAATGGAAACAAAAAAACTCCTCATTGCGGACCAATTCGTCATAAATGCTGCCGCATTTGCGCTGTATTAACCTGACAATGACAATTCCTTACAACCCATAGGCGTTATTTACCCCTCGTTTGCGGATCAACGCCGTAACGGTGACCAGGCCGGATCAGATGCCTGTGACGGCGTTATGATCTGGAGCTCATTATAGCCGGTGATATCGATCCTGTAGAGTGCCGATTCACCGCCGCCACCTTCGCTGTTGAACGGCTCCTGCTTGAAATACATCAATACACGGCCATTCGGCGCCCATGTCGGGCCTTCAACCAGAAACCCCTCGGCCAACAAGCGCTCGCCGGTACCGTCAACATTCATAACGCCGATATAGAAGGTACCGCGATGCATCTTTGTAAAGGCGATGATGTCGCCGCGTGGCGACCACACCGGCGTTGCATAACGTCCCTCACCATAGCTGATTCGCTGCACATTCTTGCCATCGCTGTTCATGGTGTAGATCTGCTGGCGACCAGCCCGGTTGGATTCAAACACGACACGCTTGCCATCCGGTGAATAGGACGGTGCTGTGTCGATGGCACGAGAATTCGTCAGCTGGCGAATTTCCTGCGTTCGCAAATCCATCTCATAGATGTCGGAGGCACCATCTTCGTCTTTGGCCCAGCTCATGATCAGACGATCACCCTGCGGCCCGAACCGCGGGGCAAAGGTCATGCCGGGAAACGAACCAAGGCGTTCACTGCGGCCGGTCCGGATGTCCTGGATATAGACATTCGGTTCGTCATTGAAGAAATTCAGATAGGCAATTTCCTGCGTTGTCGGCGAAAAGCGCGGTGTCAGCACCAGATCAAGTCCGCTGGTCAGGAATTTATGGTTGTGCCCGTCCTGATCCATGATTGCCAGACGCTTGACGCGCCGGGTCTGGCTTCCGGCCTCGGCAACATAGACGATCTGCGTATCGAAATAACCGGTATCACCGGTGAATTCCTCATAGACCAGATCAGCAATCTTGTGGGACAGCTGGCGCATCGCATTCATGTCGGCGCTACCGGCACCCGATGTCAGATCGCGCCCGGTCACCACATCCCACAAAACAAATTCAACCTGCAGCTTGCCGTTTTCATCCAGCTCGGCAGACCCGACAAGCAGACCCTTGGCGCCAAGCGGTTCCCAATTGGCGAAATTCGGCTTGATCGAGGGAGAGCCCGGCGGTGCGATAAAGGCGGCCTCGTCAATCGGTTCAAACAGGCCGGAGCTGACCAGATCATTCGCGATGATCGAGGCAATCAGCCGGCCTTCATCCGTTTCCTTGCCATCGGAGCCGGTAAAATTGGCAATTGCGATCGGTGTGGGGGCGACAACCCCTTCGGTGATCTCGATCCGCAGCTGGGCGTGAGCGGGTGCAATCAATATGCCCAGCAATGCCATCAGCATGGCCAGCGTCAACGCGCCGTCGTGCACGCCGCGCTGCCAGACATGTGAAATGGCGCCCTTCCAGTCGGCTTGGTGCTTCCAGCGGGTCATGCAGACGGCTACTCTCATTGGTATCATTCCCATTAATGGCCCGGGTCCTGTCGATTTGGGTCCTGTGGATTTGGGTCCTGTGGACTTGGTTCCTGTGGTTCCGGTTTTGGCCAATTATCATGGCCAATGTTGATGGCCAGTGGTGATGGCGGTCCTGTTTCGCTTCATATCCAGCCCGGTGATATCAGGCCGATGGTTACGCCCGCCACGCAGACGGGCAGATTGGTTTCGGTCAGTTCATCTGTGTCAGATATCGTGGGTCAAACGCAAAGATGAACTCCTTCATCTGGTCATATTTATTGGCCGGGATCGGCAATGGCGAGCATTCAACAACCGCCTGCTGTGCGCGGTTGGCGAAACTGCGGAACGTTTTGTCGATTCCGTAGCGCAGCATATCGTCGATCCGTGCCTCCTTCACACTTCCGTCCTTATTTACGCGAACAAATATGTCGACAATAAGAACTTTCGACTGGTCGGCCCCGACCGGCGCACTCCAGCATCGTGATACATGCTGCTGAATGCGTCCGATATCATCCAGACCGACCTTGGCGATCGGCTTTGGCGGCGGTGCTTTCACAGCATTGCCAGCAACCGCGGTCAGGGTATCGGTGACAGTGTCCGCAGATTCCTTGCGTTGTTGTGTCTTCCGCGCTGTTTCGGCATCACGCGCGGCAACCTGCGCATCAGCAAGGTTCTGTAGCACCCCGCTGGCAGCATCGGCGCGCGCCTTTTTCTCACGGACAAGCTTGTTCAGCTGGTCGCTGACCACATCCTGCGACTTGTTCGGCTTTGCCGTGGGCGGTGACGGTTTGTCGGCCGGCTTGCTGTCCCTGTCAGGCTTTGGCGGCGTGGGCTTGGACACCGGCTTGGCTTCACTCTTCGCGACAATTTCAGGCTTTGGCGCCGGCGGGCGTTTCGGCTTGGGCGTTGGACGCGGCACCTTCACATCCGCCACTTCGCTTGTCGGCTTATCAGGCAGAATTTCGGCTGCCGTGTCATCCGGCACGGGGGCTGGCGCGGGGGCGGGTTCAGGCTTCGGGGCTGGCGGCTTCGGCTCGGTTTTTGGCGGCGATGGTTTTGGCGGTGGCGGCGGGGGCGGCGGCTTCTTTGCAACCGTGGCCTCTTGTTCTTCTTTCGCCGTGCTGACCTTGTCGCCCTCGATCAAATTGGTTTCGGGTACGGTCTGCACAATTTCCATGCGCGCGATTGGCATCTCTTCCGGCAGTTCACGGCCCAGCATCGGCAACCCGAATACCACCAGCAATGCGAATGTCGCATGCAGCGTTACCGATACGATGAGCGGGCGCGAGGTCATCTGCAGGCCACCATCGCGTCAGTTAATGTCTGGCAATTGTGCGACCAGTGCCACGCGCTCAAATCCGCCAGCCTGGATCCGGCCCATCACGCCCAGCACATCACCATAGGCAACAGCCCTGTCGCCGCGCACAAAGATCCTGATCTGCGGATTGGCCTCGGAAATCGCCTGCAGGCGTGGCACCAGCGCGTCTGCGGGCACCTCGGTATCCTGCAGGTGCAATGACCCGTCAGCCTTGATCGACACCACAAGCGGGGCAGCGTCAGCATTGATCTGGCCAGCTTTGGTCTTGGGCAGATCAACTTCGACCCCGACAGTCAGCAACGGCGCTGTGACCATGAAGACAATCAGCAGCACCAGCATCACATCAACAAAGGGCGTGACGTTGATTTCACCCATCGGGCGATGCCGCTGGCTGCGGCCGGATTTCCTGACCGCCATGCCCATCAGCGGCCTCCTTCATCAAGCTGGCGGGCCAGCAGCGTGGAAAATTCCTCGGCAAAGGTTTCAAGGCGTCCACCAACACGTTCCAGATCACCGGCAAATTTGTTGTAGGCAATCACCGCCGGAATGGCAGCGGCCAGCCCCAGCGCAGTTGCAAACAGCGCCTCGGCAATGCCGGGGGCCACAACAGCAAGGCTGGTGTTCTTTGATTCCGCGATCGACTGAAAGGAGTTCATGATCCCCCAGACCGTACCAAACAGCCCCACAAAGGGCGAAACCGAGCCGATAGAGGCGAGGAAATTCATCCCGCGTTCAAGGCGTTCCATTTCGCGCGTGATGGTAAAGCTCATCGAACGTTCGACGCGGCTGAGCAGTGATGCACGCAGATCGGACCTTGCAGCTGTTACAAGGCCGCTGGCCTTGGCACGCCGCCATTCCCGCATCCCGGCCGAGAACACCCGTGTCATCGCATCATTCGGATCGCCGCCGATCTCGTCATACAGCGCGTCAGCCGAACCGCCAGACCAGAACGCATCCTCAAAATCATCGGCGAAACGGCGTTCACGCCGCACCGAAGTGATCTTGTCGACAATGATGGCCCAGCACCAGATCGATGCCAGCACCAGCAACAGCATCACGCCCTTGACCAGTGGATCGGCGGCCAGAAACAGCCCCCAAATGCTCATGTCTGAATTTGAATGCGAAACAAAACTGTCCACAGAATCCATTCCGGAACCCCATACCGCCCAGTACCCGTTCAGCTGGCAAAAGAACCGGTTCCGCCAGACACATGCCGGCGGGGCCGGATGGGGTCAGTCGGTCAGGGCCTGTCGCAGCCGTTCGGCCAGGTCGCTGGGCATCCGCCGTGGCCGTTTGCCGCCATCCACATGCGGGGCGACGCACCCTATGTCGACGAGAAGTCGGGCAAGAATGTGGCCATCTTCGATTTTCGTACCTTCGCCAACATGGCGGATCGTCTGCTGCAGCTTCATTGACGCACCGCCAAGCTTCAGCAGCGCCGTCTCAACCCGCAATTCAGCCCCCAGACCGGCCGTCATCATGAAGTCAACTTCTACCCGGCGAACCACCAGCATCACCGCCTCGCTGTCCCCCTGTTGCAGGGCCGCCAGCGCATCTTCCTGACGGATCCCCAGACAGCGCAGGCAGGCAGACCGTCCGCGCTCGGCAAAAGACACATAATTGGAATGATAGATGATGCCGCCGGCATCAGTATCCTCATACTGGACGCGCAAGGGATAAATGTGAACCACCCCTTCGATCCACCCGTCCAGCGCCGATCCCGTGTCACGTGACCGATTGCGTGGCTCAGTCGTCATCCACGCCGTCCACGTCGTCCGCGTCTTCCATGCTGCCCAACAAGTCAAGCTGGCGGACGGCTGATGCTGGCGGTGACAGACCGACATGGTCCCAACCGGCTGGCGACAGGCAACGTCCGCGCGGTGTACGCATCAAAAGGCCGGTCTGCAGCAGATATGGCTCGATCACCTCTTCCAGCATGTCACGCTGTTCGGCCAGCACCGCGGCCAGTGTTTCCACCCCGACCGGTCCCCCCGCATAGTTTTCAGCCAGACAGGCCAGATAGCGCCGGTCCATCGCATCCAGCCCGTCGGTATCCACCTCAAGGCGTGACAGCGCGGCATCGGCAATCTTTGCGGTGACTTCGCCTTGCCCGTCAACAGCTGCAATATCACGCACCCGTCGCAACAGCCTGCCGGCAATTCGCGGGGTGCCACGGGCGCGGCCAGCTATCTCGTCCGCCCCGTCTGCAGACAGGGCCATGCCAAGCCGGTTCGCCTGATTGGCAAGAATGGTCGACAGTTCGCCGCGGTCATAGAATTGCAGCCGCATCTGGATTCCGAACCTGTCACGCAGCGGTGTAGTCAAAAGGCCGGCACGCGTTGTGGCACCGACAAGGGTAAAGGGGGGCAGGTCGATCCGCACCGACCGCGCCGACGGTCCTTCACCAATGATCAGGTCCAGCTGAAAATCCTCCATCGCCGGATACAGCACTTCTTCGACAGCCGGGTTCAGCCGGTGAATTTCGTCGATGAACAGCACATCGCGCGGACGCAGATTGGTCAGCAAAGCGGCAAGATCACCGGCGCGGGCAATGACCGGCCCCGATGTCGCGCGAAACCCCACGCCCAGCTCGGCCGCAATAATCTGCGCAAGCGTTGTCTTGCCGAGGCCCGGCGGCCCGTGCAGCAAGCTGTGATCCATTGCATCGCCGCGGTCCCGCGCTGCCATGATGAAGGTTTCCAGATTGGCACGGCCACCACCCTGCCCGATAAAGTCGGCCAGCCGTTCGGGGCGCAAGGCAGGATCGCTGCGTTCCTGTGTCTCGCTGCTGATCAGGCGATCATCTTCGGACATGATTTCCGTACCCCTTCCTAGCGGCCAAGCTGCTGCAAGGCCGCGGCAATCAGCGCAGACAGATCATCATTATGTAGGCCGCCGCCATCTGCAGCGTCACTGCGTGCACGGCTGATGGCTGCATGCGCCTCGGCGCGTCCATATCCCAGATTTTCCAGCGCCGAAATCGCATCGGTCACAACAGTGCCAGCAGCATCGCCAGATGGTGCCGGGATCGCGCCGCCCATCGCCGCACCAGACCCTGATACCGGCAAGCTGCCAACCTTCTCGGCAAGTTCATTGACCACGCGCTGTGCCAGTTTCGGACCAACACCATCAGCCCGCGTGACCATCGCCTTGTCGCCCGCCATGATGGCCGTCGCCAGCGCATCGGGAGACAGCACTGACAGAATGGCCATCGCCGCCTTTGCACCGACGCCCTGAACCGTGACCAAAAGGCGAAACGCGTCCCGCTCGGCGCTGTCGGCAAACCCGTAAAGGGTCATGCTGTCTTCGCGCACCTGCATGTCGGTCAGAACTGTCACCATACCGGTTTTGCCAGACAACATGCCTTGCGTACGTCCCGACACGCTGAGCGCATAGCCGACACCGCCAACATCCATGATGACGCTGTTGCCATCTACCTGGACAATCTCTCCGCGCAGCTGTGCGATCATCAGCGCTTCCCTCCCGAACCATGATCAGCAGCAGCATCGCGTGCCAGTGCCGCTTCGATTGCCGCGCCAAGCCCGGTGCCGCCAGCCTGTTCGCCAGCTGTTCCGGACGCTGGCCCACCGCTGATATGCCCATCGCCATGCCCTGCGGCAATCGCAATGGCCAGCGCATCGGCAGAATCATTGTTTTCGGGCGCAATTCCCAACAGACGCGTGACCATCGCGGTGACCTGTGCCTTGTCAGCGGTGCCCGTGCCGACAACCGCCTTTTTGACCTGACGGGCGGCAATCTCGTCAACATACAGTCCGGCTGAACCGCACCGTTCCATCGCGACACCGCGCGCCATACCAAGTTTCAGCGCCGAGGCAGCGGACCGGCTGACAAAAATGGCCTCGATGGCGGCACGGTCAGGGGCGTGGCTGGCTATCACCGCATCCAGCCCGGCAGCGATGATCTGCAAGCGCACCGTATCAGCAGCACCAGGATCGGGCTTAATCACACCATTAGCTATATGACGCAAATGCCCGGATGCCACCTCGACAAGCCCCCATCCGGTATTTCGAATACCCGGATCAATGCCGAGAATACGCATCCGGTCAGGCCCTGTCACGCAAGCCGCGCCAGAACGTCTTCGGAGATATCGAAATTTGATGCAATGTTCTGCACATCGTCATTATCATCCAGCGTGTCCAGCAGCTTCAAAAGGGTGCTGGCCTGTGTCTCGCCCACCTCGATGGTGTTTTGCGGCTTCCAGACAAGGCCGGATTCACTCGGCGCTCCGAACTGCGCCTCCAGCGCTTCACTGACGGCATTGAAATCTTCGGTGGCACAGGTGATTTCGTGGCCATCATCATCTGATTCCACATTGTCGGCACCGGCTTCCAGCGCCGCTTCGAACATGGCATCGGCATCAGCGGTATCAGCCGCATAGATCACCTGGCCAATGCGATCGAACATAAAGCTGACCGATCCGGTTTCACCCAGTGAGCCACCAAACTTGTTGAACGCGGCCCGCACTTCCGAGGCAGTACGGTTCTTGTTGTCGGTCATCGCCTCAACGATCAGCGCGGTGCCGCCCGGCCCGTAACCCTCATAGCGGATTTCGTCATAGATTTCGCCCTCACCGCCCTCGGCCTTTTTCAGCACACGCTCGATATTGTCTTTCGGCATGTTGGCAGCGCGCGCAGCGGCCAGTGCAGTTCGCAGGCGCGGATTTGATGCGGCATCGGTGCCGCCGCGTGCAGCAACGGTCAGTTCCTTGATCAACCGTCCGAAGATCTTTGCACGCTTCTTGTCCTGCGCACCTTTGCGATGCTGAATATTCTTGAATTTACTGTGGCCTGCCATCTTCGTCTCTGTCGTCTATGGTCTGCAATCGGGTAACGCCATCTGGTCTGCGGCGCCGGCTATGCTTTTCTATAGCAAATTCGCGCGCAGTTATGCCAGCACCGCGTTGGTACGGTGTGAAGTCACGGCACAGATCGCACCGCATGCACCGCCTGAACCCGCAGTTCAGGTGCTGGACAGACGCCCGCCCCGGCGCAGCGGCGCAACCGTGCGCGCCAGCCCGTCATCACCGCTTTCCACAAGCAACCCGCACAATGTGGCTTCACCCATTGCCACGGCAAGCCGCGGTCCATTGGCCTTGGTAAAGCGGGCGGTGGCAGCTTCCTTGTTCATGCCGATAACACTGTCATAGTCGCCGCACATACCGGTGTCCGACTGATAGGCCGTGCCACCAGCCAGTATCTGATGATCGGCAGTGGGGACATGCGTGTGCGTTCCGACCAGCATAGAGGCACGGCCATCAGCCAAATGCCCCAGTGCCATTTTCTCGGATGTTGCCTCGCCATGTGCATCGACCAGAATGAAGTCGGCATCGCGGCCCAGCTTTGCACGGACCAGCGCCCCGTCCAGCGCGGGAAACACCGGATCATTCGGTGCCATGAACAGATTGGCCATTACGTTGATCACCGTCAGGCGGGCACCGGCGGCATTGGTGACATGCACAACACCCTTGCCGGGCGTGCCCTCGGCCATGTTCAGCGGGCGCAACAGGCGTTGTTCCTGTGCGATGTAATCAACGATCTCACGCTTGTCCCAGACATGATTGCCGGTGGTCAGCACATCGATGCCAGCCGCGAACAGCGCATCGCAAATTTGCGGCGTCACGCCGAACCCGCCAGCTGCGTTCTCGCAATTGACCACCAGAAAATCCAGTTCCAGCTCATCGCGCAACCCCGGCGCGGCATCGATAACCGCATTGCGAGCGCTGCGACCCACAATGTCACCAAGAAACAAAACCCGCATCATCCGGTCTCCACAAGGCGCAGTCCAGCCGGGGTGAGTGCCCCGTCCAGTTTCATGTCATGGGGGCCTGTCGGCACCCGCTCTGTCTGCTGTTCATCATAGGCAATGCCGATCACCGTTACCTGCCGGCCTTCTGCACGGATTGCAGCCAGTGTGCGGTCATAGAAGCCGCCCCCATATCCCAGCCGCCGCGCCGCATCATCAAAGGCCAGCATCGGGGCAAGAATCAAACGCGGCGATACCGGATCGCCGTCATCTGGCGGCTGGCGCGTGCCGTAGGGCCCACCCACCAGCGGGTCACCCTGTGCCCAGCGACAAAACACCAGCGGGTTGCCGGGCGGCGGGGTCAGCGGCATGGCGGTGCTGGCTCCGGCATCAACCAGCGCGCGCATCAATGGCAATGGTGACAATTCGGAACGGATCGGCAGATATCCCGCGATGATGCCGCCTTCACAAAGCTTCAGAACCGCATCGACATGCAGGGCCAGCGCCTGACCGGCATCCGGCATGGCAGCAGCCAGTTCTGCCCGCCGCTGCGATGCGGCGCTGCGCATAGCGGCCTTTTCGTCATCAAGTGTGATATCGGTCACTCTGTCTTTTATCCGATCAGCGTGTCGCGGGGCATCTGGCGTTGGCATATGGCTCCGCGCTCATCGGAAGGGGAAGACGGCGGCAACCAGGTCAACCGTCGGTAGCTTCATCCTCTGTGACCTGCTTTGCAGGTGGGCGCCGCAAATAACCGGACCACGGCCCGGGCAGAGGCAGCTCCCAAGAGAATATTTATGGCCCCAGGGATCGAAAGTCCAGGCGCGAGGCCCAGTTGCCGCTTGCCTGATACTTAGTGGGAAGACAGGTTGGATGCAAGCGCCAGAATGCGCTCGGCCGCCCGGTCCAGCGCGGCGGCAGCGGCCTCATCATTGCTGGACCCGTTGCCGTTGGCCGGATCAGCATCGCCGTCACTGGCAGATGAAGATGCAGATGAAGATACTTTGCCAGCGGCCTCTTGCGCACGGTCAGCAAAGATCAATGCGGTCATGGCCAGCAGGCGTGCTTCGCCAATCTGCCCTACCGATCCGACAAGCTGCTGTACAACACTTTCAATTTCCGCAGCCAGTTCTTCGATTCGCGGCTCTTCACCGGCGCCGCAGCCGATCTGATAGGGCGTGCCGTTCAGGCGGATGGTTACGATTGACTGGCTCATGCGCGTCCTTCCTCGCCAACGGTTACGCTGGTCAGGTCTGATTGCTGGGCATCACTGATCAGCTGCATGGCCCGGCTGACCTGCTCATCGATTCGCGCCAGTTCGGCGCGCATCATGGCCCCGTCAACAGATCCCCCGTCATAAGATCCAGAGTCTCCGGCTTCCCTATCTCCGGCACCACTATCTTCTGCTTCACTGTTACTGGCAGCAGCCAATCTGCGTTCAAGCGCTGTCTCCAAAGCCTTCATGGCTTCGGCAAACCTCGTTTCAGCTTCATCGAGGCGCGACATCCGGTCTCTCCATTGCAAGGGTTGGCTCAAGAACCTGATGAAAGACCGGACACTGTCATTCCGGCAGTCAAGGAATGGTACTCTGTGCCTGGCGACCGTGCGCCGCGCATATTCCCGCGTCGCGAATCGTCCCGGGCGTAACATCTTGCGACACCGGGCATGCCGACTGACAGCTGGTCCTTCACCAAGGCTGTAAAGTCTGCCCGAACTAATACGTCAAATAAAGCCCCATTTTCATGCCCCCGTCTTTCAAGGAAATTTCGCCATTCGGGCCTGTGCGAAACAAGCCTTCCAGAGGGGTCAGACGCCACAGAAGGCGACTCGCAGATTGACGAGACGGGTCACCGCGGGGCAGATTGCGGCTGCCCGCATCTGGCCGTCTGGCCGCTCTCTACATCACGCGCGCAGGCAAGGAGACTTTCATGACAAATTCACCTGAACGGCAAGCGATGGCGAACGCTGTTCGCGCGCTGGCAATGGATGCCGTCGAAGCGGCAAAATCCGGCCATCCGGGCATGCCGATGGGGATGGCCGATGCAGCCACTGTTCTGTTTGCCGATCACCTGAATTTCGATGCGTCTGACCCGCACTGGCCCGACCGTGACCGCTTTGTGCTGTCCGCCGGGCATGGGTCGATGCTGATCTATGCGCTGCTGTATCTGACCGGATATGCCGATATGACGCGCGCGCAGATCGAAAATTTCCGCCAGCTTGGCTCGATCACCGCCGGTCACCCGGAATTTGGTCATGCCAGCGGCATTGAAACGACCACCGGCCCGCTCGGCCAGGGGCTTGCCAATGCGGTTGGCATGGCGATGGCTGAACGCCACCTCGCCGCCACATTCGGCACCGATCTTGTTGATCACTATACCTATGTGATTGCCGGTGATGGCTGCCTGATGGAAGGGATCAGCCACGAAGCTGCATCGATGGCCGGACATATGCAGCTTGATCGCCTGATCGTGCTGTTCGATGACAATGGCATTTCGATTGATGGCAGCACCGACCTTGCTGTCTCGGAAGATACCACGGGCCGTTTTGAAGCATATGGTTGGCAGGTTCTGGCGGTTGACGGACATGACATGGACGCCGTCTCCAAGGCCATCACCGCCGCAAAGCAGGAAACCGGCAAACCGACCCTGATCCGGTGCCGCACGGTGATCGGTTTTGGCGCACCGAAAAAAGCCGGCACTGCCGGTGCGCACGGCGCACCGCTTGGCGGCGAGGAAATTGCGGGCGCGCGCGCCGCCCTTGGCTGGACGCACGCACCGTTTGAAATTCCTGATGATATCATGACAGGGTGGCGTGCCGTTGGCAGCCGCGGCGCTGCCATGCGCTCGGCCTGGCAAGACCGTCATGCCGCCGCTGACAGCGCTGCCTTCGATACCGCGATCAGTGGTGATTACAGCGCTGCCGTCAATGACGCGATCCTGGACTGGAAGCGTGCGCTTGCGGCCGAGCCACAAAAGATTGCAACCCGCGTTGCCAGCCAGAAGGCGATTGCCGCCATTGTGCCAGCCTGCCCGGCGCTGTTTGGCGGCTCGGCTGATCTGACCGGGTCGAACAACACCCGCGTTGATGGGCAGGACATTTTCGACCATGCCAATCCGGGCGGCAGCTATATCCATTACGGGGTGCGTGAACATGGCATGGCAGCGGCGATGAACGGCATTGCCCTGCATGGCGGGGCCATTCCTTATGGCGGCACGTTTCTGGTGTTCACCGATTATTGTCGCCCGTCGATCCGCCTGTCAGCGCTGATGCGCCAGCGCGCCATCTATGTCATGACGCATGATTCCATCGGGCTTGGCGAAGATGGCCCGACCCACCAGCCAGTTGAACATCTGGCCGCACTGCGCGTGATCCCCAATCTGCTGGTCTTCCGGCCCGGCGATGCTGTTGAAACCGCTGAAGCGTGGCAATGCGCCCTCGATTCGAGCGAAAGCCCGTCGATCCTTGCGCTCAGCCGGCAGGGCCTTGACCAGTTCCGGCATGGTGACATGACCGAAAATCAGACAGCGCGCGGTGCGTATATTGCGCGCAATGCAGATGGTGACCGCCAGATCACGCTGATTGCCAGCGGATCAGAAGTCGGGATCGCGCTTGCCGCACAGGCCGGCCTTGCCGCTGAAGGAGTTGCTGCAGCGGTCGTGTCCGCGCCCTGCCTTGAATTGTTCTGGCAGCAGGATGCCGGCTGGCGAGAAAGCGTTATTGGTGATACACCCCGCATCGTGATCGAAGCCGCACTGCGCCAGCCATGGGATCGCCTGCTGCGTGACGGGGACGAATTTGTGGGTATGGATGATTTCGGGGCCTCGGCACCGGCACCGGCCCTGTATGAACATTTCGGAATCACAGCTGACGCTGTAATGGAAAAAGCCCGCGCCTGTCTGTCGTGACAGGCGGCAGGCCCGTGACAGACGGCAGGCCCGTGACAAGATAGCGGCTGGGCCAGACAGATTTCTGCGACCAGCAGAAGGAGACAGTTGGTGGCACTTCGCCTTGCAATCAGCGGCTTTGGCCGTATTGGCCGAATGGTTCTTCGCGCGCTCGTTGAAAGCGGGCGTGACGACGTTGAAATCGTGCTGATCAATACCCCCGGTCCGGTTGATGCCTCGGCCCATCTGTATGAATTCGATTCAGTGCATGGTCGGGCGCAGGGAGACGTCACGCATGGCGATGGCTGGATGGATGTCGGGCGCGGGCGCATCGCCATGACACATGAACGCGATCCCTCGGCAATCCCGCATGCGGCACATGGCATTGATATCGTCCTTGAATGTTCGGGGCATTTCAACACGCGTGACAAGGCTGCTGCGCATCTGGATGGCGGTGCCAGGCGGGTGCTTGTGTCTGCGCCGTGCAAATCCCCTGATGCCACCATCGTCTATGGCGTCAACCATCATGAAATAACACCTGACATGCTGGTGATCTCAAATGCATCCTGCACCACCAACGGGCTGGCACCGGTTGCCCATGTCATGGCTGAAAGCGTTGGTATCGAAGCTGGCTACATGACCACCATCCATGCCTATACAGGCGATCAGCCGACATTGGACAGCAGCCACAAGGATCTGCGCCGTGCGCGTGCCGCTGCCCTGTCGATGATCCCGACCTCTACCGGGGCTGCCCGTTCGGTTGGCGAGGTGCTGCCACAGCTGGCGGGGCGGATGAACGGGTCGGCCATCCGTGTGCCTACCGCCAATGTATCGGTGATCGATTTTGGCTTTACAGCCGAGCGCGACACCAGCACCGACGAGGTGAACAGTCTGCTGCGCAGTGCAGCCGAAGGCCCGATGAAAGGCGTACTGGGGATCAATGAGCGCCCGCTTGTATCAGTTGATTTCAATCATGATCCGCACAGCGCTATTGCCGATCTTACCCAGACGCATGTAATGAATGCGCGCCTGGTGCGGGTGCTGGCCTGGTACGATAATGAATGGGGTTTTTCGTGCCGGATGCTGGACAATGCAGCAGAAATAGGCAAAACACTCTGACACTGGGCCTACCGGCCAGTAAATGCAGTCGATCGGGGCCTGCCATTTAAGGTCGGCACCCGTTTTTCGTGATGAGGTAAAGCGATGAAACTCAACGGCAATGCTATCAAGCCTGGCAATGTGATCGAACATAACAGCCGCCTGTGGACGGCGGTGAAAGTGGCGCATGTCAAACCCGGCAAGGGTGGTGCCTTCGCCCAGATCGAGCTTCGTGATATCCGTGACGGGACCAAGCTGAACGAACGCTTCCGCTCGTCCGAGACGGTTGAACGGGTCATTCTGGAAGAATCAGAATGCACCTTCCTTTATGATGATGGCGATCATCTGGTGTTCATGCATGGCGAAACCTTCGAGCAGATCAGCGTGGCCACTGACATGGTAGGCGACCGCGCCGCATTCCTGCAGGATGGCATGGCCGTGACTGTGGCCAGTCATGAGGGCGAACCGATTTCGATCGATCTGCCCGATACCGTGGTGATGGAAGTCAGCGAGGCTGACGCTGTTGTCAAAGGGCAGACCGCATCATCCAGCTACAAGCCTGCGGTTCTTGAAAACGGGGTGCGTGTTCTTGTGCCGCCGCATATCGAGGCAGGCACACGGATCGTTGTCCGGCCGGAAGATGCCACCTATGTCGAGCGCGCCAAGGACTGACCTGACACCGCAACGACACTGTCCCGGTTACAGCTGATGTTTCCGGCAACTCCGGTTCCGTTCCCCGCGGCACTGCAAACAGAAAAGAGACCGCCATGGCCAGCCAGTCCGCGCTGATCAACGTAATGCAAAAGGCCTCGATTGCTGCCAGCCGCGGTATGCTCCGTGACTTTGGCGAGGTGGAAAATCTGCAGGTCAGCCGCAAGGGCCCGGCAGATTTCGTCAGCCGCGCCGACATCAATGCCGAGCGCACGATCCGGCGTGAACTTTCAAAAGCCCGTCCCGACTGGGGCTTTCAGATGGAAGAAGGCGGCGTTATCGAGGCGGCCGATGCCGATGCCCCCGTCTGGGTGATTGACCCGCTGGACGGCACCACCAATTTTCTGCATGGCATCCCGCATTTCGCCATCTCGATCGCGGCAATGGAAACCGATACACAAGGCCGCCGCTCTATCATTGCCGGCACGGTTTTCGATCCGGTGAAGAACGAATTCTTCTTCGCTGAAAGGGGCAAAGGTGCCTATCTGAACGGGCGCCGCCTGCGGGTATCTGGCCGGCGCATGATGGCTGATGCGCTGTTTGGCACCGGTATCCCGTTCCTGGGCCGCGGCGATGAGGATGATCATGCTGCCTTCCTGAAACAGCTTGGCAATATCATGGCGATCAGTTCGGGGGTGCGCCGCAACGGAGCTGCTGCGCTTGATCTGGCGTGGGTTGCGGCCGGACGTCTTGACGGTTTCTGGGAAAAGGGACTCAGCCTCTGGGACATTGCAGCCGGTGTGTTGCTGATCCGTGAAGCTGGCGGTTTTGTGTCTGATTTTGCCTCGCGCGACAAGGCGCTGGACAGCGGCGACGTGGTGGCTGGCAACCCGGCCATTCATGGTGATCTGATCAAGAGACTGCGCGTCTGAGCGATTGCACGCGCGGACACGCCGCCTGCTGATTGCCGCGGCCATATTCCTGCCACTCTTTACAACATACTCGGTCCTGCGCGCTGCGAGGCCGCGCCACACGCCTGACCGTGCGATTGACCAGGAGTCCCGGCAATGATGACCAACCCGCACCGCTATCTTATCAGGATGCTTATTTTCTTGTTGGTGGTTTTTACCATCGCCGGCCTTCTTTATGCGCCGTTGCTGCAGGCTTTTATGGGCAACCCGGCGTTGAACGGGGTCATTCTGGGCGCATTGGTCCTTGGCATTCTTTACAGCTTCCGGCAGATCCTGCGCCTTGACCCGGAACGCCGCTGGCTGATGAATGTGCAAAAATCGGGCAAGCTGGACAATCGTCAGGTCAAGCCGGTGCTGCTGGCCACTGTCTATGCGATGCTGGCTGACCAGCGGCAGGAATCACAGCTTTCAGCCCTGTCGCTTCGCTCGGTGCTTGATGGTGTTGCTGCCCGCCTTGATGAAGGGCGCGAAATCTCCCGCTACATGATCGGGCTGTTGGTATTTCTTGGCCTTCTTGGCACCTTCTGGGGCCTGTTGCAAACCATCGGCGCGGTCGGCGCTGTGGTCGGGTCAATCGACACTGCCAGCACCGATTTTGATGCGATGATGAAACAGCTGAAAGGCGGGCTGGACGCCCCGCTTTCCGGCATGTCGACCGCATTTTCCTCATCGCTGTTCGGGCTTGCCGGATCGCTGATACTCGGCTTTCTTGATTTGCAGCTTGGCCAGGCGATGGGACGGTTTTTCAATGAGCTGGAAGACTGGCTTTCAGCCTTTGCCCGCTTCAATGACCGCCCCGGTGCCGCCGACGCCAATACCGGTGCGCTGGCTGCCGGCATGAGCGAGGAAGCCGCACGGGCGCTGATCCATCTTGGCAATTCCATTGCCGCTGGCGAGGATAATCGCGCCAAGGTGCTGGACCAGCTGACCAATGTGAACATGACGCTTGCCGCTCTTAACGAAGCGCTTTCAGATGACCGCCGTCTGCGTGAACAGCTGGCGCAGCTGAATGCCGGCATCGCCCAGCTTTCGGCCGATCTTGCCGAGGACCGCAGCAAGTCCAGCCTTGCCGTCACCACCGAGCTGCGCACATTGGCCGGAGCCATCAACAAGATGGCGGCTGGTAATCGCGCCGCCGTCACGCCGCGCCGCCCGAAGGAGAGCTGATCAATGGCGCTGGCACGGCTTGGCGGCGCACGCCGTCCGGATTCCTATACCTGGCCCGGATTTGTTGATGCCCTCGCAACATTGCTGATGGTGATCATCTTTGTTGTGCTCGTCTTTGTGCTGATTCAGGTGAACCTCGCCTACCGTGTTTCGGGGCAGGATGCGACGCTGAACACCATGCGCGAACAGATCGCCAGCCTTGGCGAGATGCTCAATGTCGAAAGAAACCAGAATGCCGATCTGTCCGCCGAGCTTGACCGGATCACCAGCCAGTTGTTGATTGCCGAAGAAAGCCGCGATGATCTGTCGGCGCAGCTGGTCACGGTGATGGCAACCTTGCAACAGCGCGAAGATGCCCTTGCCAGCGCGGCTGATGCGCTGCAGGACCGCAATTCGGAAATCGCCCGGCTGAATGCCGAGCAGGCCGCCACCAGTTCCGATCTGGCAGCAACGCGCGAAGAACTGGAAGCACGGCTTGCTGCCCTGCTGGCCGCGCAGGCCGAACTGCAGCAGAATGCCGGCCGCATCACCGACCTTGAGGCAGAGACCGCCGCCTCTCGCGCTGAAGTCGTGCAGATGGCCAATGCGATGACAGCGTTGCGCCAACGCCTTGAAAGTTTGCAGGCACTACTGGCCGACAAAGAGGCGCAGGCCGCCCGTGACAAGATCGCTATCGCCAGCCTTGGCAAGTCATTGAACAATGCGCTGGCCAACCGCGTTCAGGAACTGCAGCGGTTCCGGTCTGAATTCTTCGGACGCCTGAGCGAAGTGCTGGAAGGCCGCGAAGATGTGCAGATTGTGGGGGACAGATTCGTCTTCCAGTCAGAGGTGCTGTTTGCCCAAGGCCAGGCCGCCATCGGCCCCGAAGGTCAGACACAACTGGCCGAGCTGGCTGTGGTATTGAATCAGATTGCAGCCGACATCCCGGCCGACATCGACTGGGTATTGCAGGTCGAAGGCCACACAGATGACATTCCGGTCCGTGCAGGCCGCTTCACCGATAACTGGGACCTGTCTACCGAGCGCGCCCTTTCCGTGGTCCGTTTCCTCGCCGAACGGGGGCTTGATGCCAACCGTCTGGCTGCCGCCGGATATGGTGAATTCCAGCCGCTTGATCCATCAGGCAATGAGACAGCGCGGCGACGAAATCGGCGCATCGAAATTAAGCTTACCCAGCGCATATCTGGCAGCGAATAGCATTTCTCTCGGTTTTGTGTTTCTGCGTTCAGACTTTGGCAATATTCGCTCTGCTTGTCTGATCTATGGTCCAAAAGGATAGTCCATCAGGACAATATACATGCTGGCAGCCAGCATCACGTCTGCGGCGCACTGGCAATGGCAATGATGGCGCTGGCAATGGCTTCCATGCCGGTTGCAAGCCTGTTGTTCAACGCCGCGCCCTGCGACTGTTGCCGCGACTGGCTCTTGCGGCAACCCTGCTGATACAGATATTTTTGCAGACTGCCTGCGCCCGGACACAGTCAGCCAGTGTGGCGCTGAGTGGCGCCGCTATCGACGCGTTTTTCATACCCTTGTTGCAAGACGGTGTATCGGCCGCGACGCTGCCGGCAGACCCGCCCGCGCCTGCGACAGTGGTCAGCAGCGTGATGAACCAGATTTCCGATACACCGATTGTCATCCGGCGGGTAATGCCGCCGCCTGTTCATGAGCTGCGCGAAAAGTATGAGGTTGCGGTGTTGCTGTGGCCAGGTGCGGATATTGACGGCGGCGGTGCAGATCTCTGGGTTGGCGGTCCGCAGCCACTCAAAACAACTTTGGAAACACCGTGGGAGGCACCGCCCAGCTCATCCGAAATCCTGCCAGTCAGGATGGTGGTCGATGAAAATGACGGTTCTGATCAATCTGCCATTTTTACGGCCACGATCAGCTATCCGCTGAACCGGGCGTTCACCCTGCCGCTGGAACAGATATCAGGCATTACGATGGTATGTGCTGCCTGCTTGAATTCAGATTTGTCACGCCTGACCGGCACCGGCCGGGTATATCTGGCATTCGGCGGGTTGCTGTCGGGCGGCATCGACCAAATGATTCTGTCTGGCACCGATGACGCCGGCACAGATACCAAAGTGTCGGGCAGTCTCTTGTTTGCCGATGCTGACATAGATACCGCCGTTGCCCTCAGCTCAGATGTTACCTTCAATCTTGATTTTGGAGATGGCGACGTGGGGTTCAATGGTTCACTGGCGCTCTGGCAGCCCGCAGACAAAGCGGTTGCTGGCATTGCCATCGGTTCGGCCGATGACTACTTCGCAGGTCTTGGCAGTGTCGTTCTTTACTTCAGTCCGCGTTAGCCGTTCACCGCGCCTGTTCAGTCCGGTCTGCACATGCGCTATCCGCGGTCAGACATGCTGGTATTGCTGCCGGTCGGCGTTGTGAATTGCAAATCCGCCAGATGCCGGTAAAGCGGTGAATCGACGATCAGTTCCTCATGCGTGCCAGTGGCTGTGATCTGACCATTGTCAATCAGCAGAATGCGATCTGCCCGCACCACTGTGGCCAGCCTGTGGGCGATGACAAGCGTGGTCCGGTTACGTGAAAGGTTATCAAGCGCTGCCTGCACCGCAGCTTCCGAACGTGCATCCAGCGCGCTTGTCGCCTCATCAAGCAACAAAAGACCCGGATCACGCAGAATGGTCCGCGCGATGGCCAGCCGTTGGCGCTGCCCACCAGACAGACGCACACCCTTTTCACCAACCAGCGTGTCATAGCCGCCTTCCAGCTCCGTGATAAAGCCATGTGCCTCGGCCTGCTGCGCGGCAGCCACCATCTCGGTCTCGCCAGCATCAGGGCGACCGAACAGAATGTTCTCGCGGATTGTTGTCGAAAACAGCGCCGGGTCTTGTGAGACGATGCCAATATGCCCGCGCAGATCATTCAGCGCTGTCTCGCGCAGGTCCTGACCACCCACGATCACTCGCCCCTGATCAGGATCATAAAAGCGCAGCAGCAGATGGAACAATGTCGATTTACCCGCCCCGCTTGGCCCCACCAGCGCCACGCGTTCGCCGCGTGCCACGGTAAAGCGTATCTGGCTGACCGCCGGCCTGCTGGCGGCCGCAGGATAAGCAAAATCCACATCTTCAAAGGCACAGGCAATATCGCACGCGGGATCAATACGGCGCGGAACGGCCGGCTGCGGCAGGGTCTCATCAGCCTGCAACATCGCCGCAATACGGTCTGCCGCGCCCGCAGCGCGTTGCAACTCGCCAGCAAGGTCGGACAGAAATCCGGTCGAAGCAGCAACCAGGAACGCATAGAAAACAAAGGACGACAAGTCGCCGGCTGAGATGTTTCCAGCCAGAAGATCCTGTCCGCCAACCCACAGAATGGCTGAAATGCCGCCAAAGACCATGAAGATCACAATGCCGCTCATCAAACCGCGCAGACGCACCCGCGACAGCGCAGCCTGCAGGCTGTTATCTACTGATCCATCGAACTTCGCCCGCACAAACCCCTGCCGCGCAAAGGCCTGCACCGTGCGCATGGCCGACACGCTTTCTTCCGCCTGCACCGCCACATCGGCAAGCCTGTCCTGGGCAAGCCGCGATGCACGCCGCAACCGCCTGCCAAGACCGATCATCGGGGCCACAACAAGCGGTACGACAATCAGCACCACCAGTGACATTTTCGGACTGGACAAAACCAGCATAACCAGCCCGCCAACAAGCAGAATCAGATTGCGCACAGCCATCGAAATGGTTGATGTCATGACCGTCTGCACAATGGCTGTATCAGTGGTTATGCGGGCCAGAATATCGCCGGTGCGCGCGCTTTCAAACCAGCCGGGTGACAGGCCAAGCACATGCGCGAACAGCGCTGATCGAATCCGCGCCAACACCTGTTCACCCACCTGATTGACCAGTGTCGTGCGCAGATAGCTGCCAATGGCAAGACACAGAGCGATCAGGGCGGTAGCGATAACGGCCCTGTTCAGCAATTCGGGGTCTTGCTTGGACAGCCCTTCATCAACCAGATAGGCAAGCCCGCGCCCCATCACCAGCAACGCCCCGGCGACCAACATCAGGGCCAGAACAGCACCGGAAATCTGCCGCCTGAACGGCTTGAAATAGGGCCAGAAGACACGGCCAAGCTGGCGCAGTGAATAGCCGCCATTGCGTGACGCATCTTCAGGGCTGACATTCACGTTGCTGGACCTTTCCTCGCGGCACTATTGGTCATTGATTGGGGCTTGCCTTCCATGGTGGTTGAGGATATACCACCGCTTCTGGATATTGACCAGCGTCGCCGCCGGCCGGGATCGGGCTGCATTGCAGTTCACGCCTCGGTCCGCAAAGGGTCTGGATTACAGACCAGCATTGTACGGCCGCCACGCTGCAAGCAGGAGCAGGTTATGAAAAAGGAAATTCACCCGGATTATCACGAAATCACTATTGTGATGACTGATGGTAGCGAGCGCAAGACGCGTTCTACCTGGGGCAAGCCCGGCGATGTGCTGAAGCTTGATATCGACCCGAAGACCCATCCCGCGTGGACCGGTCAGCACCGCATCGTCGATTCAGGTGGCCAGGTGGCCCGCTTTAACAAGCGCTTTTCAGGCCTCGGCATCAAGTAGGCTGGCAGCACCTGAACTGGCGGGGCACTGCCCCAGACGGGCACCGCCCGCCACAGCATGTGTTTACAGCTGCGGAGATGCAGCGGAAACACCGTCCATAATATAAACGGAATGACGATCAGGCCGGGCATGTCCCGGCCTTTTTATTTGCCGGCAGACTGTGTCCCGTCAGTCCGCAGTTTCAGCCTGTGCGCGAATGGTGGCCTGGGCTGCGGCCAGCCGTGCAGCGGGCACCCGGTATGGTGAACAGGACACGTAGTCCAACCCGACCGTCTCGAAAAAGCTGATTGATGCCGGATCACCGCCATGTTCCCCGCAGATGCCCAGCTTGATATCGCTGCGCACACTTCGGCCGCGTTCAGCCCCCATCTTCACCAGCGCACCGACCCCGTCCACATCGATCGAGACAAACGGATCAACCGGATAGATCTCCGCATCGGTATAGGCATGCATGAAAGCGCCAGCATCATCACGGCTGATGCCAAGCGCTGTCTGCGTCAGATCATTCGTACCGAACGAGAAAAACTCTGCCTGTTCGGCCAGACCATCGGCGCAAACCGCGGCGCGCGGCAATTCAACCATGGTGCCGACAAGATAATCGATGCTGATACCGGTCTCGCCAGCAACCGCAACCGCCTCCTGATCAATCACCGCCTTGCAGATTTCCAGCTCTTTTGCCGTTGCGGCAAGCGGGATCATCACTTCGGGGACCGGCGCTTCTGCCCCGCCCTTTGTCACATTGCTTGCAGCCTCGAAGATTGCACGCGCCTGCATACGGCAGATTTCCGGATATGTGACCGCCAGCCGGCAGCCACGATGGCCCAGCATGGGATTCGATTCCGACAGTTTCAGTGAACGCTGGCGGGCTGTTTCAGCGGTGATACCGGCAGCAGCAGCCACCTCGGCCAGTTCATCAGCCGAATGCGGCAGAAACTCGTGCAACGGCGGGTCCAGCAACCGGATCGTCACCGGCAGGCCAGCCATGATGGTAAACAATTCCTCGAAATCACGTCGCTGCATCGGCAGCAGTTTGGCAAGTGCAGATTCGCGGCCAACACTGTCTGCTGCCATGATCATCTCGCGCATCGCGATAATACGGTCAACATCGAAGAACATATGCTCTGTCCGGCACAGGCCAATGCCCTCAGCACCGAAATCAACGGCCGTACGGGCATCTGCCGGCGTCTCTGCGTTGGTGCGCACCGCCATTCGCCGCGTATCATCAGCCCAGGCCATCACCGTTGCAAAGGCACCCGACATTTCAGGCTGAACAGTTTTGACACTGCCGGAAAACACTTCGCCAGTGCCACCATCAATGGTGATGATGTCGCCTTCGCTCAGCTCATGGTCGCGGATATACACCTTGCCGCTTGTCTCATCAAAGCGCAGATCGCCCGCACCCGATACGCAGGCCCGTCCCATGCCGCGCGCAACAACAGCCGCATGGCTCGTCATACCGCCGCGCGCCGTCAGGATACCGGCAGCCGCATGCATGCCGTGGATATCTTCCGGGCTGGTCTCAAGCCGCACAAGGATCACCTGCTTGCCACCAGCTGCCAGCTCTTCGGCGCGATCAGCACTCAGCACAATTTCACCAGACGCCGCCCCCGGCGATGCAGGCAGACCCTGCGTCAGCACAGTTCTGCTGGCATCGGGGTCCAGTGTCGGGTGCAACAGCTGATCCAGCGCCACCGGATCAAGACGCAACAGCGCCTCATTACGGCTGATCAGCCCTTCTTCAGCCATCTCCACCGCCATGCGCAAGGCGGCAGCGGCTGTCCGCTTTCCGCTGCGCGTCTGCAGCATATACAGCTTTCCCTGCTGGACGGTGAATTCAAGGTCCTGCATGTCAGCATAATGCGCCTCAAGCTGGGCGCGCACTGTATCCAGCTGGGCAAATACCGCGGGCATGGCCTCTTCCATCGACACATTGCCGGTTTCAGCAGCCTGCGCTGCCGTCTTGGTCAGCGGCAACGGTGTGCGAATACCGGCCACCACATCCTCGCCCTGCGCATTGATCAGATATTCACCGTAAAAACTGTTCTCGCCAGTCGACGGGTCGCGCGTGAAGGCCACACCGGTTGCACAATCATCACCCATATTGCCAAAGACCATCGCCTGCACATTCACCGCTGTGCCCCATGACGCCGGTATATTGTTCAGCCGCCGATAGGTGGTTGCCCGCGCGTTCATCCAGCTGGTGAAAACAGCGCCGACCGCACCCCACAGCTGGTCACCCGGATCCTGCGGAAACGCCTCGCCAGCTTCATCCGCCACAATGTCCTTGTAGATATCGACCAACGCCACAAGGTTATCGCCCGTCAGGCCAGTATCATCGAACACGCCGAAACGCAGCTTCATTTCTTCCAGCGCGTCCTCGAACAGGCCGTGATCGACACCCATCACCACATCTGCATACATCTGGATAAAGCGGCGATAACTGTCATAGGCAAATCGCGTATCATCAGCGCGCGCGGCAAGCCCGGCGGCGGTGGCATCATTCAGCCCCAGATTCAGAACCGTATCCATCATGCCGGGCATTGACGCGCGTGCCCCTGAACGCACCGACACCAGAAGCGGGTTTTCCGGATCGGCAAAGCGCGCACCTGTCTCTGCCTCGATACGGGCGACTGCGGCCTCAACCTCTGCCTTCAGCGTCTGCGGATAGCTTTTGTCATTGCTGTAGAACCAGGAACAAACTTCGGTCGTGATGGTAAAGCCGGGCGGCACAGGCAGGCCGATGCCAGCCATTTCCGCAAGATTGGCCCCCTTCCCGCCAAGAAGGTTGCGCATTGAACTGTCACCTTCCGAGCCTGTGGCACCGAAAGAGTAAACCCATTGGGTGGCGGTTTCATTCATTCCAATTCAGCCTTTTTTTCAGCCTTCAAGTTTGGTGAAGTCGGCAACCCTTGTCATTGCATCACGAACCATTGCCAGCAACCCCAGCCTGTTCAGTCTCACTTTATCATCATCATCATTGACAACAACGCTGTCAAAAAACACGTCAATCGGCCCGCGCAATGTGCCAAGCGCCTGCATGCCTGACAGCAATTCGTCCCGGCTCAGCACTTTCGCTGAAAAGGACAGGCTGTCCAGATGTTCATAAAGACCCGTTTCGGCAGGCAGTGCAAACAATGCCGGATCGGTTGCCGGGGCAAAGCTCTGTTTTGCCTTGCCTTCCTCTGCCTCCAGAATGCTGGCAGCCCGGCGCCATCCCGCAACAAGACCGGCCCCGTCATCACTGCCAAGGAACGCCGCCAGCGCATCGGCACGTTCGGCAAGGAACAGGATATCATCGCTTCCCTCGGCCATGCCGTCACCCAGCGCCGCCGCTACGACATCATGGGCAATGCTGCTGCCACTGCCAGCGTCACGATCCCGCAAGCTGACACGCAACCGTTCACGAATGAACGCCAGCAGGTCATCATCCACCGCTGCAAACCCATAAGCGGCTGCAGATGCTGCCAATACCGGCCGCAAGGGAAGCCGTGTCTGTGATTCCAGAATGATCCGGATCACACCCAGCGCGGCGCGGCGCAGTGCGAACGGGTCTTTTGAACCTGTCGGCTTGGCACCAACACCAAAGAACCCCACCAGACTGTCAATCTTGTCGGCCAGCGATACCGCCAGACCTTCCGGCGTTGCTGGCAGCCCGTCAGCTGGTCCCTGCGGGCGATAATGATCGCGAATGGCCGATGCCACAGCAGCAGGCGCACCGCCAGCCTCGGCATAATAGCCGCCCATGATGCCCTGCAATTCAGGAAATTCGCCAACCATTCCGCTGACAAGATCGGCTTTGGCAAGGCGTGCAGCCTCACCAGCCGCCGCCCCATCACATCCGGCAATCGCCGGTGCAATATGCGCCGCCAGCTGTGCCAGACGCGCCGCCTTGTCATGCACCGATCCCAGCCCTTCATAAAAGACGATATCAGCCAGACGCGGCAAGGCTTCGGCAAGCGGTGCCTGGCGATCTTCCTGCCAGAAAAATTCAGCATCAGCCAGCCGTGCGCGCAGCACCCGCTGATTACCGGCAAGGATCACGTCATCGCGCGCCGCATCTGCCAGCCGGTTGCTGACGACAACAAACCCCGGGGTCAGCCGCCCGTCTTCATCTTCTGTTGTCAGATATTTCTGATGCACACGGATAGAGGCTTCCAGCACCTCATCCGGCAGTGACATGAACCCGTCTTCAATACGCCCGAACAGCGCATGCGGCCATTCAACAAGGCCGGTAATCTCGTCGATCAGCCCTTCATTTACCCGCAATTTTGCGCCCTGCCCGTCCACCAGCGCGCTTGCGCCATCGACAATTGCGGCGCGGCGTTCTGCACGATCAACCATCACATAACCATCGCGCAACCGGCCAACATAGTCATCAGCGCTGGCAACACCGGCCAGCGAAATATCATCACCATGTTCGAAATAATGCCCGCAGCTGGTCGCCGAGAACGCCAGCGCTCCGCCACCCATATCCAGCTCACCCGGCAATGCAGCCCCGTCAAACAGGACATTGACCCGGTGCAGCGGACGCACCCACCGGAACCGCGTTGCCCCCCAGCGCTGGCTCTTCGGCCAGGGGAAATCGGACAGAATTCTGGTGATCATATCGGGCAAGAGCGCAGTGGTAGCGCTGCCTTCGCGTTCAATGCGGGCGAACAGAAATCGGCCCTTCGGCGTGTCCTGTTCCAGCAGAGCATCGCGCGCCAGGCCGGTTGATTTCAGGAACCCGGCGATGGCCTGCTCCGGCGCATCAGCGCGCGGGCCGCGGCGCTCTTCCGACACGTCTTCCTGCCGGTCCGCCACATCATCGATATAAACAGCCAGATGGCGCGGCGCCACGAAATGACGGGCGCTGCCATGTGGCAGGCCAGCATCATTCAGCGCACCAGACACCAGCTTTTCCAGATCCTGCGCCGCCCGCATCTGCATGCGCGCCGGAATTTCCTCGCAGATCAGTTCAATCAGCAGATCAGCCATGTGCAGCGCCCTCACCCTCTGCTGCGGTGGCGGCAGCACCGATCCACGCCTCACAGCAGCGGCGCGCCAACGTTCGCACACGTCCGATATAGGCGGCCCGCTCGGTGACTGAAATCACACCGCGCGCATCCAGCAGATTAAACAGGTGGCTGGCCTTCATGCACTGGTCATAGGCTGGCAGTGCCAACGGTCTGGCAAGCGCCAACAACCGCCCGCATTCATCCTCGGCATCGCGAAAATGCTGCAACAGCATATCGGTGTCCGCATGATTGAAGTTCCAGGAGGAGAACTCCACCTCGGCACGGTGAAAGATGTCATGATAGCATTTGCCGCCTTGATCTGCTGGCACGCCGTCCCAGTCCAGATCATAAACGTTGTCGACGCCCTGAATGAACATCGCCAGACGTTCCAGCCCATAAGTCAGTTCCAGCGGCACCGGATCGCATTCAAGTCCCCCCACCTGCTGAAAATAGGTGAACTGCGACACTTCCATCCCGTCACACCAGACTTCCCAGCCAAGGCCCCAGGCACCAAGCGTCGGCGATTCCCAATCATCCTCGACAAACCGGATGTCATGCGCATCCGGGTCCAGACCGATCGCACCCAGACTGCCAAGATACAGCGCCTGTGAATCCGGTGGTGACGGCTTGAAGATCGTCTGGAACTGATAAAAGTGCTGCAACCGGTTCGGGTTCTCGCCAAAACGCCCATCGGTAGGCCGCCGCGACGGCTGCACATAGGCCGCACGCCAATGATGGTCAGGGCCAAGGGCGCGCAGCGTTGTTGCCGGATGAAAAGTGCCCGCCCCCACTTCCATATCATAAGGCTGCAGAATCACAGCGCCCTGCTTTGCCCAATAGGCCTGCAGGTTCAGCAGGATGGACTGGAAGTCGGTTCCCGGACGGGTGATGAAGGTCTTTGCCATGAACGATTCTACTGCCTGAATCAGAGCCGCAAACTAGCCTCAAACGGGCATTGATTGCAAGCGGTGAGAAATAGGATGAAGGTAAAATCAGCCGTTATAGGGGCAGGCCTCACGCGTGCACGCCTCGCCGGCAACCCACGCATGACATACACGGCATTCTTCCAGATCCAGCGGCCCGCTTTTCTTCTGTGTGCTGCCAGCATCTTTGCCAGCGCTGTCACCGGCCGCATCATCACGGGATTTACGATGCGCTTCCAGCAGGCGAAAGCCGTACCAGACGGCACCGATCACACCCATCAGGGCCAGTATTTTTGGGAGCGAGAAAAACATAGACCACCTTTCTGCCGGCGCTGCCGGCATTGCCCCCGCTATAAACCGAACCGCGCCATGTGCGCACGCTCAACAGCCACATCAACGGCATCATCGACCACGCGCCCCACCAGCGTTCCCGGCAGACCGCCAAAGCCGCCAAACAGGCGCTTCTTTGGCTCGATGGTCACAAGATCGGTATCCTCGCCAAACCGCTCGGTCACCATCCCGCGGCAATCGGCAAGCCCGTCGATCAATCCCAGCTTGACCGCAGCGGCACCGGTCCAGAAAGCACCGCTGAACAGATCCTCATGCGCACCGGCCAGCTTGCCACCACGCCGGTCAGTCACATGGGTGATGAATTGTTCGTGGATTTCCGCCTGCAGCGATTTCAGCCGCACGACATCAGCCTCTTTTTCAGGCTGGAATGGATCGAGGATCATCTTGTTGGTGCCAGCGGTATAGACACGGCGTTCAACGCCAAGACGTTCAATCGCACGATCAAAGCCGAACCCTGCCGACACCACGCCGATCGATCCGATCACCGAGGCGGCATTTGCATAAATTTCGTCGGCGCTGGCCGCCAGCCAGTAACCGCCGCTTGCCGCCACATCCTCGCAAAATGCCAGCACCGGCACATTGCCCTTGCGCGCCAGATCCCGCACCCGCTTGCCAATCAGCGCCGATTGCACCGGCGACCCACCCGGCGAATTGATGATCAAGGCCACAGCTTTGGCACCGCGCATGGCGAACGCCTTTTTCAGCTGCGGCTCAACGCCTTCCAGCGACAGGCCGCGGCGCATCTGGCTGCTGCTGGCAATCACGCCAGACAAGCGCACTACAGGCACCACCGCGCGCGGCTTTTTCCAGAAAAACAGCAACCGGGCAACGGCTTTGAACGGGTTCATCAGGTCAGCCTCCGCGCTGTCGGTCGGCTTGCTGCGGGCGTGCCGGATGCGACACATGCAGCGGACCACCATTCATTACGTCCTGCGCGGCATCAGAAAAACCGCCATCATCGCGATGCAACACCATGCCCGGCAGAATAGCCCCTGGCCCGTCAACATCACGGCGCACCTGAATGATCACCCGCCCTGCCGGACTGGAATGGCGCGGCCATAACGGATACAGCACAGTCTCACCGGCACCGGCACCGGCGAACAGGTTGATCAGCTCCGGCACACGGTCAGCGCGACAGATGAAGGTAATCCGCCCGCGCGGCTTGGCTGCCCAGACCGCCGCTTTTACCCAGTCCCGCATCAAGGTTTCATCGCCCATATGCGCAACAGCCCGATCGGGATGACGGGGGCGCGTACCGTGGGAATTATGGTAGGGCGGATTGCTGATCACGTGATCAAAGCTGCCAGCCAGCACAGGCGGCATCTCGCGAATGTCGGCAGACAACACCCGGATCCGGTTCTGCAACCCGTTCTGGACAGCGTTTTCGCTGCACAAAGCCGCCATATCGGCGTTCTTTTCCACAGCGGTAATCTGCAGTTCTGCCAGACGGCGCGCCAGACACAGGCACACACCGCCCACACCGGCCCCCATATCAAGAACACGGCCGGTTATGGTGCCAACAGATGCCGCCAGCAACACCGCATCACTGCCAACCCGATACCCATCGGATGGCTGTGTGATCTTGACGGCCTCATTCAGCAGATGATCATGTGTCACCTGCATCATGGGGACGTCGGCAATATCAGTGCCACTTGGTGTTTTGTCAGATGTCATCCGGCATCAATCATCAAACAGTTCATTGGCATCACTCAATACGGTTTCAGCAGCAAGGCGATATTCCGGAGCAACAGCAAGTCGCCGCGGAAACGCACCGATACCAGCTTCAAGCGCCGAAATATTTGCATCGAACACCTCGGCGCGAATACCTGAATCGGCAAGCAAGGCCTGAAGGAACGACAACCTTACCGCATTCGTGGTCCGTAAGATCGTAACCATTCACATGATATGCGCCAAATCACATCTTTAGCCAAGCCCCTAGCGAACAGAAACGGGGCAAATCTGTCTTGCTGTCACATCAATTCTGGGATCAATGCCCGGGGTAATGCCGGGGTAATGCCGGGCGTAATGCCCGGGTTAACGCAGGGGCCGGGCTTTGGCCAATAGATGGGTCTGGTCCTGCGCTCTTGTTTGCAATTACAGCCGGATTGGCCAGACCACCAGAATGTTGCGGCAATTGTCTTCCGGAGAATGCGACATGGTGACCAATATCCATGCTGCACGGATGAATTTTCTTGCCCCTCATCATCAGCAGGCGATATCAATTAGACCATCATTCAGCTTGTGGGATTTCATGACGTCAACTCCGGTTTCCGACATTGTGGTGGGTGCGCCCTCGCTGGCGCCACTGCTGGGCCTTGTCGAAAAAGACATGGAACGGGTGAATGCCACGATCATCGAGCGCATGCAGAGCGATGTACCCCTGATCCCGAAGCTTGCCGGGCATCTGGTGGCTGCTGGCGGAAAGCGTATGCGACCGATGATGTCCATCGCCGGCGCGATGATGGCCACGGCCACACCGGATGAACGCGGCCCGGCCATTCTGCTGGCCACCGCAGTTGAATTCATCCATTCGGCGACGCTGCTGCATGATGATGTGATTGATGAATCAAACCTGCGGCGCGGCCGTGATACGGCCAATGCGCTGTGGGGCAATGATGCGGCGGTTCTGGTGGGGGATTTCCTGTTTGCCCGCGCCTTTGAATTGATGGTCGAGGCTGACAATATCAGCGTGCTGGGCCGGCTGGCAGCCGCGTCTGCGAAAATCACCGAGGGTGAAGTGCGGCAGATGACGATCACCGGCAACCCAGATACGCCGGTGGATGACTATCTTGATGTGATTGCTGGCAAGACAGCTGTGCTGTTTGCCGCTGCCGCCGGTGCCGGTGCCGAGGTATCGGGTGGCAGCCCTGACAAAGTCGCCGCCATGTATGATTATGGCCTGCAACTCGGAATGGCGTTCCAGATCATGGATGACGCTCTGGATTACAGCGCCGATGCGGCGGCGATGGGCAAGAATGCCGGTGACGATTTCGCCGACCAGAAGATCACGCTGCCGACCATTATTGCGTGGCAGGACGGGGATGACGACGAACGCGCCTTCTGGCAGCGCACGCTTGGCGAGGCCCGTTTTGCCAAGGATGATCTGGCCACGGCGCAGGCCATGCTGGCAAAGCACGATGCGATCGACCGCTCTATCCTGCGTGCCAGCGGCTTTGCCGAGGCAGCTTGTGTGGCTGTCGCACCCTTTGCCGATGATCCGGCCACCGCCGATCTGGCTGCTGCCCTTTGCGATGCGGCGCGCTTTGCCGCCATGCGCACCAGCTGAGAGCGACCCGGACCGCAAACCAGCACAGCAGCTGGATATCCGAAAGACCGCTGACACAAATGACTGCCACCATCGCTATCCGCGCCGCAGCATCGCAGCAATCTCCTGCGCCCGATGCCCGGTCTGTTTCGCCCAGCGGCTGTCCAAAGCCTCGGTACTGGCCCGCTGAAAACAGTGCGGCCGATCGATCATCCGCACCGGCATCTGCTGATACTGCCAAACAGCATGACGGCGAACGGAATACGGGCGTGCAGCATTCGGGCGTGCAGCATTCGGGCGAAAAGCCGGGCACGCGCGTCCGCCGCTCAAAGGCACCTTCCTCCGGTCTTGATGCACCGCGGCGGCGCTTGCGGGATGCGCTGGCCACAGCTGGTCTGTCACTCAAGGAGGCATCGCGCGCCATCGGCCGGAATGATGCCTATCTGCAGCAGTTTCTGTACCGGGAGTTGCCACGCCGCCTGCCTGAGGAGGCGCGTCACCGCTTGGCCACTATTCTTGACATCGACCAGCAGCAACTGGCCGACCGGCATCTGTCGGCAGCCATGTCAGATCGTCCGCCCGCGCAGATCAGTGTTCCCTTTTTCGACGTCCGTGCCGCGGCTGGTGGCGGGGCCATGCCCCCTGATCTGTCCAGTTCGGCCAATTCTGACAGTCAGGACAATGCTGGCAACCCTGAGGTGCTGTCGCCAATCGGCCTTGGCTTTCCCTCTTCGCTGCTGCGCCGCATTACCAGCGCCCCTGCCGCCAGCCTGCAGCTGATCTCGGTCAGCGGCGATTCGATGGACCCGACCCTGGCCGATGGTGACCTTGTGATGATCGACACTGCGCGCAAGCAACCGTCACCTCCCGGCATTTTCATCCTTGATGATGGTGTGGGGCTGGTGGCAAAACGGGTCGATGCGGTGCCAAACACCACGCCGCCGATGCTGCGCCTGCCATCTGACAATCCGGCCCATTCGAATTATCAGCGCCACCTTGACGAGGTGCATATCATCGGTCAGGTCATCTGGTTTGGACGCAGCCTGCAATGATGTGCGCCATAATTATGATATCCGTAGTTATGACATCCGTGATGATGCAGCCTGTTATGCGCGAGCATTTATCGTTACCGCGTGAAAGGGGTATGACATGACCGGGTATTCTTCAGGGCCTGCATCGCGCCGGCGTTCAGCGCAAGGCCGCAAGCGCGCCGGCAACAAGCGCAACCGGTCTGATGGGCGTCTGCCGCGCAATGCCCCGCCCCTGCAGCTGCAGATCAGCCATATCGGCGGGCGCGGTGATGGTGTCGGGCGGGCCGGCTACACGCATAATTACCGTACCGCCGATCACAATGTCTTTGTGCCCGCCACCCTGCCCGGCGAGGATATTCTGGCACAGCCCCTGTCGCTGACCGCGCAAGGCATCCGGTGTGTGCCGCAGGAAATTCTCACTCCCTCACCCGAACGCCGCGATCCGGATTGTGAGGCCTTCCCGGCCTGTGGCGGTTGCACCTTTCAGCATTGGCAGGATGACCCGGTCACCCTCTGGAAAGAGGCGCAGCTTGACAGTTTTCTGCAGCGTGAAAACATCTCGCCGGTCCACCGCCTTGCCCCGCATATCTCGCCGCGCAACAGTCGACGGCGCGCCACATTCCATCTGAAACGCCTTGCCAGCGGGGTGGCAGCCGGTTTTCTTGAACGCGGCTCCAGCCATATTATTACCCCGACCGGCTGCAGCATCTTACGTCCGGAACTCGCCACGCTTCTGCCGGCGCTTGCCGGTCATGCTGGCCGCCATTTCCCGCTTGGCGTCACCATTGATGCGGCGGCCAACTGTCTTGATAACGGCATCTGCCTGTTGCTGCGTGGCCCTGAAGGCTGGCATGATGGCCTTCTGGAAGGCCTTGCAACATGGGCCGACGGCAAGGGGCTTGCCCGCCTGTCGGTGGCCGAGGACACAGGCCGCGCCGCACCGGAAAACCCGTCTGGTACAGTGGCGCTGACGATCTATGCCCCGGCGCCGCCGCGCCTTGCCATAGGCGGCATTGATATTGCGCCGCCACCGGGCGCGTTTCTGCAAGCCACCAGCGAAGCACAAGCCATCATGCAGGCAGATATCGCCAGATTTGCTGCTGATACCGGCCTTGCCGCATCGGCGCGCATCCTTGATCTTTATGCTGGTTGCGGCACCCTCGGTCTGCCGCTGCTTGCCGGCGGTGCACAGATGCTTGCGGCTGAAAGTGACGCAGACGCGCTGGCCGCACTGAAAGCCGGTGTTGATGCGGCCGGTTATGGGGCGCAGCTGACGATCAGCCAGACAGACCTGGCGAACGCTCCGCTGACAGGTGAAACGCTGCCACCTGTCGATCTGGCGATCATCGACCCGCCACGCAGCGGTGCCGCCGCCCAGGTAACCGCCCTTGTCGATGCATCTTCGCCGCCGCAACGCATTGCCATGGTGTCATGCAATCCGGCCAGCTTTGCCCGTGATGCCGCCATGCTGGTAGCGGGCGGCTATGTCTTTGACAGGCTGCGGATGATTGACCAGTTCCGTTTTGCGCCGCATGTTGAACTGGTTGCCGGATTTGTACGGCAGGATTAGGCTCAATTGGCCAGATTCCTGAAACAGGTCCGTCATGAAAAAACGCTCGGTCAGCATTCGCGGTCACCGGACAAGCCTGTCCCTTGAAGATCCCTTCTGGGATGAACTGCTGCTGCTGGCCAATGAAAGTGGCACGTCGGTCGCCGGATTGATCACCGAGATTGACAAGAACCGGCAGGCTGGCCTGTCGTCGGCGGTCCGCATCTTTGTGTTGCAGACCCTCAAACAAAAGGCCGCCGCTTGCAGGACAGTTTCTGGCGTGACCGATTGATAGCGTGGCGCGGTTAACAGGGTTCTGATCGTTAGCAGGAGACAACCAATGCATATCGCCATTCTGGAAACAGGCCGGATCAATCCCGCGATCGCCGATCGCTTTCCGCGTTACCCCGATATGTTCCGTAGCATGTTTGATGCTGCCAGCCTTTCTGCGACCGGCGGTGCGCCTGATACTGACAGCTTTACCTTTACCGCTGTGCCAGTCCTTGACGGCGAATTTCCTGCCACGGTGGATGATTATGATGGCTATCTGGTCACCGGTTCGGCTGCCGGTGTGTATGATGATTATGACTGGATAGACCCGCTGAAGGCCTTCATCCGCGATCTTCATGCTGCCGACAAGCCGCTTGCCGGGGTCTGTTTTGGTCATCAGATCATTGCCGAAGCCCTTGGCGGCACCTGTATCAAATGGCCTGGCGGCTGGGGTGTTGGTCCGTTTGATGTGGCCCTCGACAATACCCCGCGCTGGATGCCGCAACGCGATCAGGTGCGGCTGATCCATGTGCATCAGGATCAGGTGACCCGCCTTCCCGAAGGGGCCACGCATCTGGGTGCCACCGGGTTCTGTGACAACGCCATGTTCTATGTTGGTGATTCTGTTTTCTGCATGCAGGGTCACCCTGAATTCGAAGCCGACTATACCGGTGCGCTGCTCACCTTGCGCGAAGACAGTATCGGCACCGAAAAGGTTGCCACCGCCCTCGAAGGGCTGAAGCAGGAGCATGAAGGCATAGTCATTGCCCGCTGGATACTTTCATTCTTTGCCGGTCACGCCGCATCGCGCGCTGCCGAAACCGCTGCCTGAAGAGGCGGTAAATTGACAGCCAGCTTATCAGTTCAGATTGTCGGTTATCCAGACAGCCGGTTATCTGATGTGGCGATGACGCAAGGTGACGGACCATTGATGGCGGCAGCAAAATGACACGTGTGATCGGGCTGGATACTGGCGGCACCTATACCGATGCCGCGCTGGTCGACACTGATGCCGGGCGCGTTGTTGCCACTGGCAAGGCACTGACCACGCGTGATGATCTGTCCATTGGTGTTGGCGGAGCAATCCGCCGTATTCTGGATAATTATGACGGCGATGCCAGTGACATCGGGCTGATCTCACTGTCGACGACACTTGCTACCAATGCGGTGGTTGAGGGTGTTGGCGGGCGTGTCTGTCTTGTCATGATCGGTTTCGATGAAGACGCGCTCGGACGCGCCGATCTGGCGCGCGCACTTGGTCAGGATGATGTCTTTTTCATCTCGGGCGGTCATGCTGCTGACGGGGCTGAACAGGCAGTGCTTGATGAAGGTGCCATCCGCGCCGCTGCCAGCAAGACGGGCAGTGACGTTTCGGCCTATGCGGTGGCAGCTCATTTTGCCACGCGCAACCCGGCGCATGAACGGCGTGCCCGCGACATCATTCGCGACATCACCGGCTGCCCGGTAACATGCAGTCATGAATTATCCTCTGCCCTTGGCGGGCCGCGCCGTGCGCTTACCGCGGTTCTGAATGCGCGCCTGATCAATCTTCTCGACCGGCTGATTGCCGCCACCGAATCCATCATGACCGATCTGCAGCTGAACTGCCCGCTGATGGTGGTCAAGGGTGATGGCTCGCTGTTGCGCGCTGATTTTGCGCGTTCACGGCCAGTTGAAACCGTGCTGTCTGGTCCGGCTGCCAGCCTTGCCGGCGCTGCCTTTCTGGCCGGGGCAAAAACCGCCATGGTTGCCGATATCGGCGGCACTACCACAGATATAGCGCTGTTGCAGAATGGTGCACCGCGCCTGAAAAATGACGGGGCCCTTGTCGGTGGCTGGAAAACCATGGTTGAGGCCGCTGATATTCGCACCTGCGGGCTTGGCGGTGATTCCGAGGTATTGCCTGTCACTCGCGGTACCGCTGGCGGCCTGACCCTTGGTCCGCGCCGCGCCGTCCCGCTGTCGCTTCTTGCAACGCAATGGCCACAGGTCAAAGACATTCTTGCCGAACAGCTGGGGGTGAGCGTGCCGATGGCCACCGACGGGCGGTTTGTCATGCCGTTGATGCCCAATGGCGTACCGGGCTGGCTGACCCGGTCGGAGGCGCGACTTGCGGCCAAGGCAATCGAAATGGGACCGACCAGCGTTGCCGAAATTGCCTCGACACAGCTGGCACTGGGAGCGGTGGACAGGCTGATCGGACGCGGACTTCTTACCCTCGCTGCCTTTACACCCACAGATGCGCTGCATGTCACCGGTGATTTCGATGAATTCGATAGTGATGCCGCACGCCTCGGCGCCGAATTGATGGCCCGCCAGCGCAATGGTGTTGGCGCGCCTGTCGCCAAAGATGCAGCGACACTTGCACAGATCACCCTTGGCGAGTTGCATCGCCGTTCAGGCGTTGCGCTGATGGATGCTGCGCTTGCACATGACGGGGCTGGCGAGGGTCAGGCCAGCAGCAACCCGCTTCTGAACGAGCTGTATCGCGGCACACCGGGCACGGCCGGACTGCCGCAACAGGCAGGCCTGGTTAATCTGAAGCTGTCACTTGATACCGGCGTCATTGCGCTTGGCGCATCAGCTGCCACACATTATCCGCATGTGGCGCATCTCATGGGGGTTGATCTGACGGTGCCCGATCATGCCGATGTGGCGGGGGCTGTCGGCGCTGCGGCCGGCACCGTGCGCCAGCGTGTGATGATCTCGGTCAGCCAGCCCGACGAAGGCCGCTTCCGCGTGCATCTGCCAACCGGCCCGCAGGATATGACTGATATGGAAGCCGCCTTGCAGGCCGCCCGCGACGCTGCCACTGCGCTTGCCAATGATCGTGCGCTTCAGGCCGGCGCCACCGTCGTTGATGTCTGCCTGTCCGAAGATGTGAAACTCGTTCCGCTCAGCGCTGATCGTGACATGTTCATCGAGGCGCTTGTTTACGCCACAGCCGATGGCCGCGCTGGCTGATCGACTCCAGATCGATCCGCCCGTCTTAAACTTCCGTTAACACATACCTGCTAACCTTCACCTCTCAATATCCGGCTGTAATCACGTCGGCTGGTTGATTCAGGTGGCAGGTGACCCGTCAGCAACTGATCTGGATCATGGAAAACAGGTTCAGGAAATCCTGGCTTGAGGGACAACAGACATGACATCCGTTCTATTATTCGCCGGTTCGGTCCGGCGCGGGGCGTTTTCCAGACGACTTGCCGCAGCGGCGGGCCTTGCGGTGGCGCGTTATGGCGGCAAGCCAACGATGATCGATCTCGCCGATTATGAGGCACCACTCTACAACGCTGATATTGAGGATAGTGACGGCATTCCCCAGGGGGTGCTGGATTTTCGCCGGCTTGTTGCCACGCATGATGCACTGTGCCTTGCCACACCAGAATATAATGGCGGAATGACACCAATCCTGCTCAACATGTTCTGCTGGGCATCGCGCCCGTCGCCGACAGATGATTTTGGCGCGGTCTTTCAGGGCAAACCAGTGGCGCTGATGGCCTCCAGCCCGGGGCGACTTGGCGGGGTGCGCGTCATTCCCCGGCTGCGTGATGCGGTTTGCGAACTTGGCATGGTGCCGGTACCCGGCTTTGCCAGCGTTGGCAATGCTGCGCAGGCCTTTTCAGAAAATGGTGACCTCGGCGATGAACAGCTGGCGCAGGGTTTGAATGGCCTTGTTCAGCGTCTTGTAAATCGTGCTGGCTAAGCCTGCCAGACGCAAAGCGGTAGAGACTTAACCTCCCGAACTGACCACCCTGACCAGAAAGCCCATTCGGATCAGAATACCGGCCCGAATCAGAAATGCCACCCGAATCAAAAGGTTTGTTGCGCCACCGGCTTGCAGCTGCCGGTAAAGGTCTTTTCGTTGCGCAATTGCACCTTTGCCGCGCGGATCGCCCCCGGCACCTTGTGGTCACGCACCCGGTTCTCGGTCCAGACCATTGTGATATCACCGTTGATACGGTCCAGAAACAGCTCGGTGGTGGCAATGCTTTCGCGTGTCATAACCAGCGGCTTGCCGTCAACGCGTGCGCGAATTTCTGGTCCGCTTTCAAGGCTTTGTGTCAACATCACATCCATATCGGTGGCGGTGATCTCGACCATCAGATCGTCGGGATTTTCCGGCATGGCCGGTGCCTTTGTGATCGTGGAATCATTCAATACCAGCGCGGCTGCCTGACCAACCAGTCCCGCATATGCGGTGTCTGTCATGCCGGCATGTACGCCGCCGCCAAGGGTGAATACCTGCTCGGGCACCAGAATGCCGCGCTCATAGGCCTGTGCCCGCACTTCGACAAAATCCCCCTCGCGGTCAACCAGCACCAGATGCACCGGGCCGTCGAATGTCTCTTCAGTACTGCTGTCGACACTGCCGGTAACCAGTTGGAATGTGCCATCGCAGACGAGGCCGGTGATCTTTGGCGGGGGCGGTGAGGACTTTTCGGCAAGCGCTATACCGCTGCCAGCAACGAGCAGCGCGAACATCGCGCCGGCCAGCTTTGTGCCAATGCGCAAAGCAGTTGCACCCGGTACAACGTCACGCCAAGACGGACGGCCTGAACCCTGCCGGTAGATAACTTGTCCCTTGCGGGAGATGTGACGCGCAAATCTGAACATGCGCGAAAATTAATATAATTAACATTTTGGTCAAAATACCTTACGCGGCTGGTACCGTCAGCATCTCTACACCATTGGTATATTTGTTATATCTCTCAATGCTGATATTCGATCCGCACGCCAGCACGCCAATCTTTTTTCCGGCCAGTCGGCTGCGCAAGGGGCCCAGCGCGGTGCCAAGCGAAGCAGCACAGGCAGGCTCCGCCAGCAGCATCAGCCGCTCGCGCATCAGCAGCATTGTGCGGGTCATGACCGCATCTTCAATCTGCACCAGCTCATCGACATGACGGCGGGCCAGTGCCAGCGAATCAGCCATCGCCATCGGTGCACCCAGACTGTCGGCAACCGTATCAACCTGTGCCAGCGCCTCTGGTCTGCCCGATTTGAAAGACTGCGCCAGGCTGTCAGCACCAACAGGTTCCACCCCGATAACCGTGATGTCCGGATTATGCCGTTTTATAGACGCCGCCATCCCGCAAATCAGCCCGCCCCCGCCAACCGGCAGGATCACCACGTCAAGATCGGGCACATCTTCGACAAATTCAGCGCCGCATGTCGCCGCGCCACATGCCATGTTCAGATCATTGAAGGGATGCAGGATCCGTCGGCCTTCCTCAGCCTCGATTCGTTCCAGTTCCGGCAAGGCAGCTGCAATGCCGTCGACCAGCACGATCTCGGCGCCCAGTTCGCGGCAGCCCTCGATACGCAGCGGATCGGCTGTTTTCGACATCACCACCTTTGCTGACACACCGCTTTGGCGCGCTGCCCAGGCCAGTGCCAGCGCAAAGTTGCCGCCCGAAAATCCGGCCACACCACGGTTTCGTCGCGCCTCGTCCAGCCAGTCGACGCCCAGCAGCGCACCGCGCGCCTTGAACGATCCTGTGTGCTGGAAAAGTTCCAGCTTCATGAACATCTCGCAATCTGATGGCAGATAGGGGGCAATCTTGCTGCTGCACAGCGGCAGGACGGGGGTGCGAATCACGCGGCCATCAATGGTCTTGCGTGCTTTATCGACAAGTTCGAAGCTGAAATTTTCCATGGTCGCCACGCTATCAGGGCCATTTCACTGCCGTCAATGACCCTGATTCCGCATGCCCTGATCCATCATGGCACCATCGCTGGCACTGCTGACGCCCGTTTCACGGATCCAGGGTCGATGACAGCCCCACCCGCCTTTGCAAGGCAGGCAGGGCCATCATACGGAGGGGTTCCAAACACGTGATTGCGTGTGCCAGCTGTCCTATTCAGCGGCCAGCAAGGTGGCTGATTGCTGAGCTGTGTAATAGCTGATAGCAGCCCCGACACCGCTGCCCGGTGCAAAGGCAAGGCCGGCATCGCGCATGGCAAGTTCCGCTCCGCCCAGTGCCTGCAACACCATGGTCTCGTTCAGCCAGCCAAGATGCCCGATGCGGAATACCTTGCCCGCAACCGCGCCCAAGCCGCCGCCAAGTGACACACCGTACCGGTGATAGGCGGCTTTGATCACATCATTCGCATCGCTGCCGTCGGGCACCACAATTGCCGTCACCGTATCCGATGCTGTGGCCGGATCAACGGCGCAGGGGCGAAGTCCCCAGGCGGCAACAGCGCGGCGCACACCTTCAGCCAGCCGGAAATGACGGTCGAACACATTGTTCATGCCCTCTTCCAGCAGCATATCCGTTGATTCGCGCAGTCCGCGCATCAATGTCATCGCAGGCGTGTAGGGGAAATAGCCGGTCTTGTTGGCATTCAGCATCGTCGCAAAATCCCAATAGCCGTACCCGATGTCTGTATCACCGCGGCGCAGCGACCTGCTGGCAATCTGCTGCATGCATTTTGCAGATACCCCGACAATGGCAAGGCCAGTCGGCATCATAAAACCTTTTTGTGATCCGGCTACGGCCACATCAACGCCCCAGCCATCCATGTCGAACTCAATTGAGGCGATAGAGCTCACACCATCAACAAACAGCAATGCCGGGTGGCCCAGATCATCCAGAATGGCGCGAATGGCTGCCACATCGCTGGTAACACCGGTGGCCGTCTCGTTCTGGCACACCAGTACAGCCTTGATCGCGTGGCTCTTGTCGTCTTCCAGCGCGCGGCGATAGCCATCAACGGGTGTTGCCTCGCCCCAGCTGCAGTCGATGTTGGTTACGTTCAGGCGCAGCTGGCGGCACATCTGCACCCACAGCATTGAAAACTGGCCGAATGAGGCACCAAGAACACGGTCGCCTTCGCGCAGCGTGTTGCGCAGGGCTGCTTCCCATCCACCGGTACCCGATCCCGGGAATACCAGCACATGCCCTGTTTCCGTGCGAAAGATCTGCTTCAGATCCTGCAGCAGCGGCACAATGAACTCACCCATATCGGGGGCGCGGTGATCCTCCAGCGGTACCGCCATGGCGCGTGCGATGCGGGGCGGCAGGTTGGTGGGGCCCGGTACGGCCAGTGTTCTGTTTCCAATCATGGTGTTTTGCCAATCTTTCGATTGCTCCTCGTGTTTTGTTGGCAGGATAGTTGTATTAAGCACTTCGCTTGTCACCAAGTTTCGTGTTTTTGTGTTGATTGTGTGATTTACATCTGCAAAATCTGTGGGGTTGTTAATATTTGTGTGTTCAATCGCATACCCCGTTGCGGGACACTGGCCAACAGATAGCGAGGCAAATATGGAAAAGGCGTTTGTCGGCAGCAAGCTGCGCCAGCTGCGCCGCAGCAAAAACCAGACCCAGGCAGATATGGCCACCACCCTTGGCATTAGCGCCGCCTATGTAAATATGCTGGAAAAGAACCAGCGCAGCCTGTCTGTGACCGTCTTGATGGCGCTGTCCGATCAGTATGGTGTGGACTGGCGTGACCTTGTTGCCGACAACAGTCAGGCCGTGTTGTCTGAAGTGCGCGCCGCCATGCAGGACCCGTTCTTTGCGGAAGCGCGGCCTGATCTGGATGAATTGCGCTCTGCCATCAGTCACGCCCCGGCCTTTGTCGACAGCTTCCTTGCGCTGTATCGCAGCCATCACTCGACGCTGGAAAAGATGATGCATCTTGGTAGCGAACTGATGCCGGAATCACTGGTACGCGCCTCTCCCGGCGCTGCCATTCATGATTTCTTCCGGGAAAACGGAAACCATTTCGAAGCACTGGAACGCGCGACCGAGGCGCTGGCTGCCGAAGAGCCGCATGATCCCTACACCGCTCAGCAGGTCCTGCAGAAGCGCCTTCTGGAGAATCATGGCTACCGCGTTGTTACAAGCCCCATTGACAGCCTGCCCGACACCCTGCGCGTCTGGGACGAAGCAGAACGGAAGATCTATTTGTCCGAGGCGCTCGATCATCAGAACCGCACCTTTCAGCTGGCGCATGCATTATGCTTCATCGAGTTTTCTGATGTGCTTGACGCCATTACCGGTTCCACCAGCTTTACCAGCGAGTCGCACGCCACGCGGTGCCATGTGGAACTTGCCAACTATTTCGCAGCTGCATTCCTGATGCCGTATGACGCCTTTCTCGACAAGGCAGAGGAGACCCGCTACGACCTCGACCGCCTGGCCGCCGCCTTTGCCGTTTCCATCGAACAGGCAGCTCAGCGCCTGACAACCCTGCAGCGTGACGGCCGGCGCGGTGTGCCGTTCTTCTTTCTGCGGATCGACAAGGCCGGCAACGTTACCAAGCGCTTCAACGCTACATCCTTCTCGATTGCCGAATATGGCGGTGCCTGCCCTGTCTGGAACGTCCATGTCGCCTTTCGCACGCCCGGCGTGCTGCTTCCGCAGCTTGTCGAATTGCCCGACGGGCAACAGTTTTTCACGATCAGCCGCACAACCGAACGGCCGGTTTACTCAATGGAAACACAGGACCGCCGCCTGGCCATCGCGCTGGGGTGTGAATCACAGCACGCCCACCGCGTCATCTATGCCAGCGGCCTTGACCTGTCGCCAAGCGGTGCGGCCAGCAAGATCGGCATCAACTGCCATCTTTGCCCGCGTCACAATTGTGGCCAGCGCGCCTATGATCCGATCGTGACGGAACTGACAACCGATACCAAGCGGCGCGGCGAAACCCGTTACGAAAGCTGAAAACCCACCAGGCGCACCGCTTGGCGCTGGGTGCATAGACGGACGCCACGCCTGTTGGCACAGCAGCCGACGCTCTGCTCACCCGGGAAACAAGCCATCTCGCCCACATCCAGGCCATGACAAGCATAATGGCTGTAATTGTAAATTTTTTACAATTTTCAAATTTTCATTTTTTTCCTTTTATAAATCATACGCCGGCGGTACTCCTGCGACATCTGATCACAGTAATGCCGAACAGTGCTTTGTCGGAGGGACACATGCCGCGTACAACACAAACATCGAATGACACCCCCAATCTCACCCCACAGCAGCAGGCTTTCGAGACCCACAGCCGCGCCGCCGCTGGTCGTTTCGCCAATACCGAGCGCGATTACGATATGGAAGATGTGGCGCGCCTCAGCGGGTCAATGACCTTCGACTATACATTGGCGCGGCACGGCGCTGACAAGCTGTGGCATCTTCTGCACACCGAGGATTATGTGCCGTCCCTCGGGGCGATGACTGGCAACCAGGCCATGCAGATGGTCCGTGCGGGTCTGAAGGCGATCTATCTTTCCGGCTGGCAGGTGGCAGCAGATTCGAACACAGCTGGCGGCATGTATCCCGACCAGTCGCTGTATCCGGCCAATTCAGGCCCCGAACTTGCCCGTCGCATCAACCGCACGCTGCAGCGTGCCGACCAGATTCAGACCCTTGAAGGCGAAGGTGACATTGACTGGTTCG
>ERZ802821.83-NODE-83-length-45132-cov-22.965_pt1 | contig 45132 bp, 39 predicted proteins | sample MGYA00345648_ERZ802821 | MGnify/ENA primary metagenome ERZ802821 (study PRJEB30503, sample SAMEA104212357) | marine metagenome | biome: Westerlies Biome; feature: [SRF] surface water layer (ENVO:00010504) within the epipelagic zone...; material: water (ENVO:00002006)... | reverse complement strand
CATGACAAGGACGATGACCACGATCACGAAAAGCATGATGATCATGATGAACATGATCATGGCGAGGTGGACCCGCATGTCTGGCTGGACCCGGAAAATGCCAAGGCAATGGTTCACGAGATCGAAGAGGCACTTGCCAAGGCCGATCCTGCGAATGCCGCAACATATGAATCAAATGCTGAGGCCGTGATGGCAAAGCTTGACAGTCTGGTGGCCGAAATTGATAGCGAACTGCAGCCAGTAAAGGGACGCGGCTATATCGTCTTCCATGACGCCTATCAGTATTTTGAAAATCGCTTTGGGGTGTCAGCAATCGGCTCCATTACCGTGTCACCCGAAGTGCTACCAGGGGCTGAGCGGATCAGCGACTTGCAGGAAAAAGTCAGAAGCCTCGATGCAACCTGCGTATTCTCGGAGCCACAGTTCGAGCCAAAGCTTGTGGCAACAGTGACCGAGAATACCAACGCACGCACCGGTGTGCTCGATCCGCTCGGCGCGGCAATCGACAAAGGGCCAAACCTGTATTTCACCCTGATCCGCAATATGGCGTCATCACTCAAGAATTGCCTGTTGGGATCTGGCTGATCTGCTGCGTCTTCAGATCATCCAGAGGCGTGGCTATATACAGGCTGTCACCTCAGAAAGAGGTTTGGTCCAGACCAAGCCTCTCGAGGGACTGCATGATCTCGTGGCTGTCTGACTTGATGATGAATGAGCGCTTGAAGTTCTTGATGCTGGTGCCGGCCTGCTTTGCCCTGTCCAGATATTCTTGTGCTTTTTCAAGATCACCTCGCTTTTCACTGGCATACGCGAAATAGAAAAGCACCTCGCCATGCATATCAGGCGCATTGATATTGTCACCAATCAAGGCCTGCACTTCATCTTCCTGACCATTCAGATAGTAATAGGCCACGAGATTTCTGGTGATACTCCAGCCAGCATCATGCGGTACCCGAATCAGTGCCTGCTTTGAAACCTCGATCGCCCTGGCGTAATCGCCGCATACCCCGTAAATCCGCGCCGCACCCGATAGCGTGTCAACGGACCCACCAAGCTGTATCGCCGTTGTAACTTTCGAGATCGCCTCATCGCATTGCAAGCCAAAGAAATAGAAGCCAACAATTGCACTCAGGATATAGGGCTCTTCCATATCCGTTGTCTCAGATGCCCTTTCGACTAAATTCTTCAGTTCTTTCAGATCAGCTTCCTTGTCGATACTCAGGCCAAGAGTGATCTTCTGAAACACCTGCCAGGCTGGCAGCACATACAGCCAGGCTGAATTTTCCTGTGGAATAACCTTAACCAGTTGCTTCAGCAATTTTTCAGACGCGAAGTAACCTTGTCTGTTCAAGCGGCGCCACTCCTGTCGCCAGTTCAAAAACAGCATATAGTCTTCGATTGTGTTGAAGCTGTTTGCCCAGTTGGCACCCTGATTAACGCCCACAACAGCATTGATCGCCAGATCGGCAAGCAATAGCTGGCTCAGCTCGTCCTGAACTCTGAACAGACTTTCTGCGGTAAAGTCTCGCTTGTCTGACCAGGAAACAGTCCCGTCGTCCAGATCAACCAGCTCCAGATTGATCCGCCCTGCATCGCCAAGATATTGGACAGTGCCAGACACAACATGATCGATACCGAATGCGGTCTTCAGATTCATGCCCGCGATCCCGCTTTCAGCCACATGATAGCTGGTGCTGGAGGACAATACAGTCACGCCGACAAACTTCGACAGCGTGGCAATCAGGCTCTCGGTCACACCCTTGCCAATTCCTTCGACCTCTGACTGACCGATAACGTCGATGGGCATTACAAGGATGGTAGGCGCAGACATCTTGTTTGCGCTGGTTTTGGCAGATGGTGAATTCTCACTGGTCTGATCGGCTGACGATCCGTTGAGGCTGATCACCTGGTTACCCGGCTTTGAGGCACCTTGTTCCTGGAAGACATAAAAGAAAATCGCACCAATTACGGCCACCGCAGCCAAGGCCGCCATCAGGAGGGGCTTTTTGGTTCCATCGGCACCTTGCCTCTTCTGGGTATGGGGCATGATCACGTCGAATGCGTGAAACGCGTTCTCCTTTACCTTCTGCAGGCCGAGATCATGAAACTTGTGCCGGGTCTTTTGTGCGACCATGTCATGCACTGATTTGGATATTGAGACGCCGTCTGGCTGCGATAGCGCTTCCAGCCGCGCGGCGATGTTTACGCCGTCACCAAGCAGGTTGTCGCCGCGTTTGACAACATCACCCATATTGATGCCAAGCCGGAATCTCATTTTCATCGGGCTATCTGGCTGCTTGTTGGCCTCGACCATACGCGTCTGAAATGACGTCGCGCACTCAAGAGCGTCTACCGCGCTGGGAAACTCGGCGAGGACTGAGTCGCCGCCAGTGTTAAAAACACGCCCGCCATATTCTTCGATCAATGCGAGAAGCACCGACTCGCGGGCTTCATATGTCCTGAGTGTGAGGTTTTCGTCAGCTTCGATATGTTTGCTGTATCCAACGACGTCAGTTCCGAGAATGACCGCAACTTTCCTGTTGAGCTTTTCTTCTGACATCTTGGTACACCCATCGATAACAACAACAACAGATCAAGACTGCTACAAAGCTGGCAGATTTCAAGTGGAATATCGACGATCTGCTATATTAGGGTTTGTGCGGCCTGCACTATCCAGCCTGAACAGCACCAGAAAGGCCGCCCCGGCCACCCTTGTTGCGCTTGGTGGTTTCAGTTTTACCGTGGCCGCACTTTCGGGCTAGCATTTACCCTGTATTTCAGATGGGGAGTGTGACCCGTGACCATTCGTCTGGCCATCGACATCGGTGGTACTTTCACAGACCTCGTACTGGACTGTCATGGCCAGCGTTTCACGGCCAAGGTGCTGACAACAACTGCGCGACCAGTCGACGGGTTGATGGAAGGGGTGCAGATCATTCTGCAACAGGCCGCCATCGATGCCAGCGCCATCCAGCTTGTCGTTCACGGCACCACGCTGGCCACCAACGCCCTGATTGAGCGAAAGGGTGCAAAGACAGCGCTGATTACCACTGCCGGCCATCCTGACACGCTGGAAATGGGGTTCGAGAACCGCTTTGACCAATATAACATTCAGGCTGACCGGCGCGCGCCTCTTGTCGAATCTGCGCTGCGGTTCGAGGTAGCAGAACGGGTCAATTTTCGCGGTGAGGTGCTACAGACAATTGATGAGGATTCGCTCGCCGCAGTCGTCACACAATTACAGTCGCATGACATCAGCAGCGTTGCTGTGGGCCTGCTTCACGCCTATGCCAATCCTGACCATGAACGCCGCATAGCCACTACACTGGGTGCAATGATGCCACATCTGTCGATATCCCTGTCTTCGGATGTATGCCCGGAAATCCGCGAATATGAGCGCCAGTCGACCACTGTCGCCAATGCCTATGTCAGGCCAATGATGAAAGGCTATCTTGACGATCTGGATGCGCGCCTTGATGCAGCCGGCTTTACATGCCCATGCCTGTTGATGACCAGCGCCGGCAGTCTTGTCACGATCGAAACGGCAACGCGCTTTCCCATTCGCCTTGTTGAATCGGGTCCGGCCGGCGGTGCCATTCTGGCGTCCCACATGGCGAACAGACTACAAGAACCAAAGCTGGTCTCGTTCGACATGGGCGGGACAACAGCGAAAATCTGCCTGATTGATGATGGAAAACCGCTGCTCAGCCGGGAATTCGAAATTGATCGGGCACACCGTTTCATAAAGGGCAGTGGCACACCGTTGAAAATCCCAGTTATAGAAATGGTTGAGATCGGTGCAGGTGGTGGGTCGGTGGCGCGTGTAGATGCGCTGGATCGCATTCGCGTCGGCCCCGATAGTGCCGGATCAATGCCAGGGCCCGCATGCTATGGCCGCGGCGGTGATCAGGCCACTGTAACGGACGCCAATCTGGTGCTGGGGCGGCTGGCAGCCGACAATTTTGCCGGCGGCAGCATGGTACTGGACCTGACTGCATCTCAACAGGTTCTGTCCGACCATATCGGCACGCCACTGGCGTTTGATCCGGTTGATGCCGCCAAGGGCCTTGTCGAGGTGGTGGATGAAAATATGGCAAGTGCCGCGCGTGTGCATGCGGCCGAACGCGGCATGACCCTCGAAGGGCGCACGATGATTGCCTTTGGGGGCGGTGCCCCGCTTCACGCCAGTCGTGTGGCCGACAAACTGGGCATCGACAGGATTATCATCCCTGCGGATGCCGGTGTCGGGTCGGCTGTCGGGTTTCTGCTGGCACCAGTTGCCTATGAGGTCGTACGAAGCCGCTATCTGCGCCTCGATGATATAAGGGAATCATCGCTGCCAGAGCTGTTTGACCAGATGCAGACCGAAGCTGAATCCGTGGTCCGGATGGCCCAGCCTGAAGGCCGGATATCGATTGAGCGTCATTGTTTTGCCCGTTATGTGGGTCAGGGACATGAGATCAAGATCACCCTGCCAGCAGGCAATCTTGATACCCGTTCGGCCAACGTGATCAGACAGGCCTTTGAAACCGAATACCGCGCCACTTTCGGGCTGCTGGTTCCCGGCATTGCCATTGAAGTTCTGACCTGGTCGCTGACCGCCATTGGCTCGGATACCGGCATCAATGAAGCGATGTCGCCTGACGCATCTGCAGGCACCATTCCGGCTGACCACCCACACGGCGATGATCTGAAAGCGGACAGTGCGGCTGGTACGCGGCGCATATCTGATCCTGGCGCGCCGACGGACCTGCCCTATGTGATTATGGCGCGCGGCCAGCTTGCCAGTGACATTGTCGGCCCGGCAGCCATCGAAGAAGCGCAGACGACAACGATCATTCCCGCTGGCTGGAGGGCAACGCTGAACGCTTCACGCGATCTGGTTCTGGACCGCAGCACATCCGCGCAAGACACACCTGCCGATAGCGGTTTGAGCCGTGCGATCAAGCTGCAGGTATTGTGGGACCGCCTGATTTCGGTTGTTGAGGAACAGGCGCAGGCCATTATCCGCACTGCTTTTTCTACGTCCGTTCGTGAAGCTGGTGATCTGTCAGCCGGTATCTTTGATCCTGGTGGCCAGATGCTTGCCCAGGCCGTGACTGGCACGCCGGGACATGTCAACGCCATGGCCGCCTCGGTCGAATTTTTTCTGCAGCGATATCCGGCTGATGTGATGCAGCCGGGCGATGTCTATGTCACGAACGATCCATGGATGGGCACCGGGCATCTGTTCGATTTTACTGTCGTGACGCCGGTATTCCACAAGCAACGCCTTGTCGGACTGTTTGCTTCGACAGTGCATGTGGTGGACATCGGCGGCATCGGTTTCAGCCCGGATAGCGGCCAGGTGTTCGAGGAAGGTCTCTGCATTCCCATCATGCCAATGTTCAGCGATGGCAAGGCGAATGAAAATCTGTTCGACATCGTACGCGCCAATGTGCGCGAACCCGAACAGGTTGTAGGCGACATGTATGCGCTGGCATCCAGCAATGATGTCGGTGCGCGCCGCCTGCTGGGGCTGCTTCGTGATGCGGGCATGGATGATCTGGATGATCTGGGCGCGCATATCATCTCGACCTCGCGCCGCGCGATGGCCGAGGCGATTGGCACGCTGCCACAAGGCAGCTTTGAGAACAGCATGACAGTCGACGGATACGATACGCCGGTGGAACTATGTGCACGGCTGCAGATCACCAAGGACCGGATCATTGTTGATTATGAAGGCACCTCGCCAACATCACCTTACGGTATCAATGTGCCGCTGACCTATGCGCGTGCCTACACCTCGTTCGGCATTCGCTGCATCGTCGGACATGATGTGCCGAACAATGCCGGATCGCTGCAGCCAATCGAGGTGAACGCGCCCGCCGGATCGATCCTCAATGCACCCCGTCCCTGCGCGGTGAATGTGCGGCATGTGATCGGGCAGATGTTACCGGATGTCGTGCTTGGCTGTCTTGGCAAGGCAGTGCCCGGACAGGTGCCTGCCGAGGGCAGCTCCAGCCTGTGGAACCCGATGTTGTCAGGAAGTCACGGTGTCATCGGCGGGTTGTCTTATGGTGAGGCAACGCCTTTTGCCGTGACTATCTTTCATTCAGGTGGTGTGGGCGCGCGGCCCGGCAAACACGGCCTGTCAGCCACTGCATTCCCTTCGGGCGTTCGTAATACGTCTGTCGAAGTTACCGAAGCCATTGCCCCGCTGCTGTATCAGCAGAAGCGGTATCGCACCGGATCAGGCGGTGATGGGCAGTGGCGTGGCGGCGACGGGCAGATCATCGAAATCGCCCATCGCGAGGGCGCACCCTTTGCCGTATTCGCGCTGTTTGACAGAATTGAACATCCGGCACGCGGGCGTGACGGGGGGGCGGACGGCCAGCCCGGCGAAGCCATGCTGTCGGACGGCAGAAAGCTGCGCGGCAAGGGCAAACAGATCGTGCCTGCCGGCCTCAGCCTGATTATGAAGCTGCCGGGTGGCGGCGGGTTGGGGTGACACGTTTCTGTGCGGTGATTCTGAACGGAGCATTCGCCGCCCCATAACCGTCATAGCCGCCGTCACGCTGCACAATTTCGAAAAATATTTCGCCTGCTGTCTGCTGTCCATACATCTGAAAGAATCGCCCCTCGGCATCCTCGTCATACATGATGCTGTATGTGGCCAGCCGTTCCAGCATATCGGGTGCCAGTCCGAAGCGCGCGCCCAGATCGTCATAATAGTTCGCAGAAATATCGAGGGGTGTGAACCCCCGCGCCACCAGCGCCTCAGCACTTGCAAAGATATCATGCGAGCGAAAGGCGATATGCTGCACCGCCGCGCCAAAGGTCTGACTGATGAACCGGCCAGCCAGCGTGTTCTGGTTTTCTGCGCCATTCAACGTGACCCGCAAATCGCCGGTTTTGTTCTGGATCGCGCGACTGCGCACCAACCCGCCCGGATCAACCACATCAACCATGGCCACCTTGTCCACGTCAAAGATCGAGGTATAGAACAAGGTCCAGGTCAGCATTTCCTCATATTTCATCGTCTGCGCGATATGGTCGATCGTCTGCAGTCCCACCGCACTGTCTGCAGCGGCTGGTGTCACCTGATTGAAATCGATCTCCCACAAATCGCCAAGATCACCGCGCCGGTCGATAAAGCGCACCATCCCGCCGCCAACACCCCTTATCGCCGGGATCGACAATTCACCATCTGCCTGCCTTGTCTGAACCACCTCGGCACCAAGCTGGCGTGCGCGTTCTACCGTGTCACCTGCATTATCAACCCGCAACGCGATTTCGCACGCCGATACACCGTGGACCTCATAGCTGGAATGCGCAAAGCCGGATCCCTCGGAATTGATCAGGATGTTGATGTCATTCTGTGCCCAGCGCGCCACCTTCTTTGACACGTGATTGCCAACATGGACAAAGCCCAGCGCTGACAGAAGATCGGACAGTGCTTCTGCCTCCTCCTCACTGGTCGTGAACTCGATAAACTCATAGCCGGAACAGACACTGCGCTGCGGCATGGCTGGCAGTTCGGTCTTTATGCCCGGCTCAAGGCGACGCACATCATCCATCAGGCTGCGCAGTGATCGCAGCCCGTCATTGGCAATCATCACCGGACTGCCACCACGAAACTGGTCATTGAAGATTTCAAGCGACAAAGGCCCGTCATAGCCGGTTGCCATTACTGCCCGCATGAAGTCCACAACCGGCAAATCACCCTCGCCCGGCATATTGCGGAAATGCCGCGACCAATAGAACAGATCCATATCTATGCGCGGTGCATCCGCAAGCTGAACAAAGAAAATCTTGTCACCGGGAATTGACCGGATCGTGTCTGGATCGATGTTGCGTCCCAAGGTGTGAAAACTGTCAAGGATCAGCCCGACATGGCTGTGATCGGCGCGGCGCACCACCTCCCAGGCATCGCGGTGATCATTGATATGACGCCCCCACGCCAGCGCCTCGAACCCGATCCGGATATTGCGCGCCTTGGCTCGTTCACCAAGTTCGGCCAGATCATCTGCAGCACGGTCAATCCCGCCAAGTGCCAGCGGCGAGATGTTGGAGCAGATCAATACCAGATCCACGCCCAGATCATTCATCAGATCAAACTTCCGCTCGGCCCGGTCAAAGGCACGGCTGCGGTACGGTTCCGGCATGCCCTCAAAGTCACGGAACGGCTGAAAAAGCATGATCTCCAGACCAAAGTCAGCTACCAGCCAGCCCACATCGACCGGCCTGTCATCGCAGGCAATGAAGTCCTGTTCAAAAATCTCGATGCCTGTATAGCCAGCCCGCGAAATGGCGGCCAGCTTCTCGCGGAAGTCACCAGCAATTGAAACTGTCGCTATCGAAGTCTTCATCATCAGGCCTTCTCTAAAACAATCACTTACCTGCCCTGCAGATCCCTTATTTGCCCTGCCAGTGCGGCGCACGCTTTTCGAGAAACGCCTTACGGCCTTCCGCCGCATCGTCACTGGCCAGCATCTTTTCATAGGCCGGATATTGACCGGCAAATGCCGTTTCCAGATCTGGCGCCGCAAGACCCCGATCGATCATCTGCTTGCTGGCGCGGACCGACAGCGGCGCATTGCTGCAAATCAGCTGCGCCATCTGCAAGGCCTCAGCTACTACATCCGGCCCGTTCGGGCCAGGCGCGGCAATGTGATTGACGATCCCCATGCGCGCCGCCTGTTCTGCATTGAACATCGCGCCCGTCAACACCAGCTCCATCATCCATTTGCGCGGCATGTGGCGGGCCAGACGATGCAATCCGCCACTTGCCGCCTGACCAATCCGTGGTTCCGGCAAGGCAAATCGCGCCGCCGGCACTGCAATACACAAATCACACGCCAGAACCAGCTCCAGCCCGCCGCCAAGGGCATCACCATTGACCGCCGCGATCACCGGCTTTTCCAGATCAAACCGTTCAGCAAGGCCGCCAAACCCGCTTGGCGGCAGGTTGCGCCGGTCAAGGCTGTCCGCATTGGCAAGGTCCGAACCGGAACAAAAAGCCCTGTCGCCCGTTCCGGTTATAATGGCCACCAGCAGCGCATCATTGCTGTTAAAGTCATCAATCAGATGAGCAAGCTGATGATGGGCGGCAGGGTCCAGCGCGTTGCGACAATGCGGCCTGTCGATGGTCAGCAGAAGAATTCGGTCTCTTGTCTCCCACCTGATCCCGGCCTCAATCGCCTGCATGGACACTGCACCCCCGTCTAGGCGTTCATTGCCGCCCGAATATCCTCATCCGCCATTTCACGGCCCAGGTAGGCCTCGATCACAGCAGGATCATTCTTCACAAAATCGGGCGTGCCCTCGGAAATCTTTTGGCCATGGTCCAGAACGCTGATCGTATCGCAGGTCGCCATGACAACCTTCAGAATATGCTCCACCACAACGATGGTCAGATTATATCTCTCCTTCAGCGTCATAATCGTGGCCATCAGATTGTCCACATTGACTGGCGATAAGCCGGCCCCCGGCTCATCAAGCAGTAGCATTTTTGGGCGCATAGCGATTGCCCGGCCCAATGCCAGCAAGCGGCGCTGACCACCCGACAGTTCGGCTGCTGGAATCTCGGTATAATCGGCAAGCCCGATGAACTCTAGCAACTCCAGCATCTCGTCCTTAATTGCCTGATCATGTCGACGCACCTCAGCCCCCTTATAGAAGGGAGCCAGCGGCCCATATTTCGTGTGCGGGTGATACCCGACCATGACATTTTCCAGAACACTCAGCTCGCCATAAAGACGCAGCAGCTGGAAAGTCCGCGAAAGGCCGCATCCTGCAATATAATGTGGCGGCTTGTCAGTAATGTCCCGGCCATCGAACTCTATGTAGCTGCCCGCATCCGGCTTATAAACACCAGTCAGCAAATTGAAGAAGGTAGACTTCCCCGAACCGTTCGGACCGATGATCCCGTGAACCGTGTTCTGTTCAATCCCGAGGCTGATCTTGTCAATCGCCTGTAATCCTCCAAAGCTCTTGCTTAGGTCACGCGTTTCAAGCAGTGCCACCCAACTTCTCCTCGCTTCTGCGAATAAACCTGCGGTTTCGCTGAATACCTTCAAACAGGCCCCCAATACCGCGCGGCATGAACAAGACCAGCAACACCATGCTGATACCAAATACCAGCGGCTGGATGATTATTGGCCGATCCATGAAATACACCACCAGATCCTTTGTCTGGTCATAGGCAATGGTAACCACAATCGCGCCGATCACACCGCCCCACACATTGCCGATACCGCCAAGAACCACCATCAGCAGCAGGGTCACCATCTCGATGACAGTGAAGTTGTTGTGGTGCAGATAGCCAGGTGGCATATGGGCGAAAAGGGCACCCGCCAAGCCGGCATAAACCGCGCTCAGAACAAACGCCAGCAGCTTGTATTTGACAACATTGATGCCGTTTACAGACGCTGCAATTGTATCTTCACGCACGGCCTGAAAAGCACGACCTGTCGCCGAGCGCAGGATCGAGAACGAAAAGTAGATGCCAAGAACGGCGGCGGTCATGACCAGATAATAATAGCTGGCGAAATCATCGAATACGAAGCTGCCAATCGATGGCGACGGGATCATCATCAGGCCGGTGCTTGATCCCAGAGCCGGCGTAACGGCAATGAAAATCCTTACCGATTCACCGAGTCCCAGTGTGGCAAGCGCCAGATATGCCCCTTCAAGACGCACCGATGGCAAGCCGACAACAAGCCCGGCAGCCGCCGTAAACAGCACAGCGATTGGAATCGAAACCCAGACCGGCAAGCCAAAGCCCAGCGCCCCGCCAAAGCCGCCAGGTTCGAGCGAAAGAACCGCCGACGTTACCGCACCGATTGCGTAAAGGCCGATATGACCCACTGTGACCTGGCCACAAAATCCCTTCACGATATTCAATCCGACCGCCAGAAGAATGAAAAGGCAGGCCCGGTTTGCCAGATCGATCAGATACTCATTAAAGAATGTTGTCATGATCCATGGCAACGGCAACAGCAACGCATAGGCAATGACCCATGGCAGCAATCTGTGAATGCGCGCCAATGCCTCAATCATGTTTGCCAGTCTCGACAAGAAAAACATCAAAACCAGTTCCTTACTATTGCACTGTCAAAAAAATAGAAGCCACTGGCCGGATAGTGAACTCCACCCGGCCAGCAACTGGATTGAGTCCTACTCGAGACCGAAATCTGGCTCCATGGTCACGCGTGCAAGCACTTCTGTTTCGAAGTCCTCACCACCCTTGGTGTAACCAATCAGAACTGCGGTCCGGTTACCGTCACGGCACTGCGGTGTTGGTGCAGCGCAGAAGCTGATCGGACCAGACGCAAGGCCTTCATAGCCTTCGACACTGGCGATCGCATCGCGGATAGCCGTACGGTCAGCAGCCAGCGAAGAGCTGGACAGCTCTAGGTCAGTGCTTTTCAGCGCCATTTCCATGATCCGCACAAGGTCATATGCCTGTGAAAAGTCATGATCAGGAGCGTGAATGCCATAACGCTGGCGGGTCATCTCGTTGAACAGCTTGGCAATAGGGCGATCATCAGCGGCGGCGTAGGCAGCTGTGAAGAACACACCCTTTGCAGCGTCACCGGCAATCTTTGGAACCGGTGCGTTCGACGCGGACGATGAACCGATACGCCGAACGTCTTCACCAATGCCAGCTTCATATGACTGAACCAGTGCACGGGCCATTGTTTCTGCCAGGGCAGCCACAAGGATACCGTCAACATTTGCAGATTTGATCTTCTGCATGTGTGAACGGAAATCGACTTCCTTTTCCTGCACATCAGCGCGGTACGCAGGGTCGACGCCAAAGCGAGAACGCATCTGCTTTTCCATGTTTGCGCAGTCACCAACCGATGCCGCGTCCGCAGCACAGATATAGGCGATCTTGGTGCCGATGTTCTCGCCAACATACTTGGCGTTCACACCACCGTAGTAACGCCCAGATACAGGGATACGGAATACCCACTCACTGCCCTTCTGAGTGATCTTCGCATTTGTTGAATGCGGGATCATCTGCGCCACGCCAGCCTTTGCGGTGACGTCAACAATTGGCAGCGAAACTGATGAACAGGTTGATCCGATCAAGAGGTGGATCTTCTCCTGGAAGATCAGCTTGTTGGCATTTGCAACACCCTTGTCTGACTTACACTCGTCATTCATCAGAGTGGCCTTGATCATGTTGCCATTGATGCCGCCAGAAGCGTTGATCGCATCAATTTCATCCATAACCATCTGACCATAGGCCTGACCGTTCTCACTGACCATCCGCATGGTGATACCAACACGAATGTCATCAGCAAATGCAGCGCTTGCTGTGAGGCCAACACCGGCCGCAACAACACCAGCTATCACTTTTTTCTTCAGGTGCATTGTTTCCTCCACAATGTTTTTGTTTAAAGTCCCCATAGTGATTGTAACCACTATGCCTTTACTTTTGCTTCAATCCCCAACAATCCTGACGGCTTGAACATCAGAACCAGGATTAACAGCAAAAATGCGTAAATGTCTTTATGACTTGGCGAGATATAGGCAGCACCAAGATTTTCGAAAACGCCAACCATGATGCCCCCCAGAATGGCACCCGGCAGTGATCCAAAACCACCTACCACAGCCGCAGCAAACGCCTTCATTAACATCAGATAGCCCATCTCGACCTGCACCGACTGCATAGGTCCAATAAGGACACCTGCCGCAGCTGCAAGCCCGCACGCAAGTCCAAAAATCAGCGAAATCATCAGCGGGACATTGATCCCCATAAGATAGGCAATATCCTTGTTGTGAGCGACTGCACGCACTGCGAGCCCGGTCTTGGTGTGCCGCAAGAAATAATGCAGTCCAGCCATCAGAACGACCGATATGATAGCCGTCAGTACATAGCTTTCAGGCACTTCGATATCGCCAGAAAATTGCAGTCGCGGGATATAGTCAAGGTTTGCACGGAATGGCTCAGCCTCGGCACCCCAGATGAAATAGGCAACATTCACCAGCGCAACGGACATACCGAAACCGCAGATGATCATGCCCATGCCAGCAACGGTGTAACCGCCACCAGCCCGCGTCAATCTTCGGTAGAAAACTCGTTCTACAGCCATGCCCAGCAAGGCCGTCAACACCATCGCCCCAATCAGCGCAACCGGATAGGGAAGCCCCACATTATGCGCCAGCACCAGACCAAAGAAGGCACCAAACATGTACATCTCGCCATGTGCAAAATGGACGATATCAAGGCCTGAATAGATCAGCGAAATACCCAGCGCTACGATGCCGTAGACGACACCGATGGTGACACCGAAAATAATAAATGCCAGCAGCGAGTTATAGTCGAATCCCATTATATTCCCCCGGCTTTCGTCTTTCTTGTGACGGCCTAGTTCCTCAACGCTTTCGATGTGTCGGCCACCGAACCGCCAAGGAATGACTCCTTGACCGCCGGATCGCTGATCAGATGATCGGCCTCGCCTTCCATCATGATCACACCGTCACGAATGATATATCCGTACTGCGCCAGAATCAGCGCCATACGGACATTCTGCTCGACCACAAGCATGGTCACGCCTGATTTGGCGATGCGGTTTATGTTGGCAAAAATCTCCAGCACAACTTTCGGCGCCAGCGCGGCACTCGGCTCATCAAGCATCAGCATTTTCGGGCTGGCCATCAGGCCGCGGCCGATCACCAGCATCTGCACCTCGCCGCCCGACAGCGTGCCGGACATCTGCTTGCGCCGCTCGCGCAATACCGGAAAGAATTCGTAGACCCGCTCCAGATCAGCCTTCGTGCCCTCGCGGTCACGACGTGTATAGGCACCCAGAACAAGATTTTCCTCGACCGTCATCGCCGGATAGGCCTCTTTGGCCTGGGTCACTTGAACAAGGCCAAGGCGCATACGTTCGTGCGGTTTCAGATTGGAGATATCGACGCCGTCAAACAGGACGGTGCCTTCCATCAGCGGAATCAGGCCGGAGACAGCTTTCAGCAACGTCGACTTTCCGGTGCCATTGCCACCTAGAAGGGTAACGATCCCGCCCGTTGGAACTGTCATATTGACACCGCGCAGGATTTTCAGATTGCCATAACCTGCGTGGACGTCTTTTACCTCAAGCACCCGCTCCCCCGTTATTTTTTTTGCGGTACCTGCCAAGGCAAAATGCATCAAAATGCAATCCATTACCTACATCGGCACCTTTATGGAAACGATAGTAAGGAGAGTTTTTCCATACGGAAATATAAATTTGATAAAAACCCATCAAAATTATTTTTCTGTCTAACATGCATATCGGATCAAATCTTTTTTGCTGGACGCTCAATAGGTATTGTTCATTCGGTCAATAATGGTCTGGACCATCACATCGGGTGCCGTCTGCCACCAATGGTGCGCGGAAAAAATTTCAACTTCGACCGGCCCGCGATAACCAGCTGCCTCAACCATGTGCCGCCATCCCCGCAGATTGATCAGCCCGTCCCCCGGCATGCCCCGATCCAGCCGTAGATCACGCGTGTCGGGTAACCAGTCGGATATATGAAAATTCCGGATCAGCGGCCCGGCCTGCATCAGCCGGTCTGCGATATCCTGCTCCGACCACAGGGCATAGGCATCAACAGCCAGACCGATCTGATGCGTTTCATCCAGCCTGCCCAGCACATTAAGTGCCTCACCCAGACTGGAGACGCAGGAACGCAGACCGCATACCATCGGGTGCAGCGGTTCAAAGGCGATCCTGGTGTTGTAGGGCCGTGCAAGGGCGTCAGCTTCGGCCAGTCTGTCAACCAGTTCGGCGCGCGCATCATCAATCGTCTGCCAGTCACACCCGGCCGCCGCATTCGGCCCAAATCCGCCCGTGATCATTACCACTGTACGCGCATCAAAACTGTCCGCACGGTCCAGCATGGCACGCAAATGTTCACTGCCGGCACCCAGCTCGGCAGCGCACAAGGAATCAGCGACAAGTCCACTATCCTTCCAGATAGACAGCGCCTCGGCTTCACCGACTGCCTCCACCATCGGGTTCCAGATGGCGGTGCGTTTGATCTGCGCGTCTACCAGAACGCCGACAGAGCTGGCAAAATCACACGTCCCAGACAGGCACACCTGATGAATGCACAGATCATCCAGGCTGATCACACGCGGCGTCATCACCAGGTTGCCCGCCCGCCTGTCACGTCAAACACCTGACCTGTTGTGAAACTGCACGCAGGTGACGCAATAAAGGCGGCCATATTGGCAATTTCCTCGGGCGTGCAGAACCGGCCCATGGGAATACGCGCTTTCTTGTCAGCAATGTATTCAGGATTCATCCCGTCCAGCAAGTCAGTCACCGCAATCGACGGAGCAATCGCATTCACCGTGATATCAGACGGCAGCACCTCGCGCGCCAACCCCTTGGCAAGCCCGATGACACCGGCCTTGGCAGCACCATACGGCACCGCACCCGGATTGCCTTCCTTGCCTGCCACTGACGAAATGATGATGATGCGCCCGCGCTGACGTGCCCGCAGATGATCAATGACAGATTTCACCGTCAGAAACACCCCTGTCAGGTCAACCGACATCACCGTCTGCCATTCTGTCAGCGAATAATCCCACATCGGCTTGGTTGGCCCATTGATGCCGGCGTTTGCAACCACCCCGTCAATGTCGCCAAGCGCCTGCAGGCTGGCGGCGAAGCCGGCTTCTGCTTGCGCCTCGTCAGACACATCCACCGCCTGACAATCGGCGAATACAGGATTTTCCTGCATTGTCAAAACATCAAGGTCCCATCCCGAAACGCGGGCACCAAGCTCATGAAAGCGGGTGCTGATGGCAAGACCGATGCCCCGCGCCGCACCTGTCACAATAAAGGCCTGACCGGCGATATCCCTTGGATCATTCATGCATCTGGTCCCCCTGACCTTGTGCTCAGCCGGTTTCCAGCTGATTGCAATCGCCGCGCGACTACCCGTTTGGTACCCATTGCAGGATATGCTGGCCAACAGCCACCAGCTCATCATCCTGATTTGTCACCTCGATCGTACCGGTGGACCGCTTGCGGTCAGTGTCGATGCCACTGATCTTGTAATTAACTGTCACCGTATCGCCGATGAAAACCGCCTTCAGAAAGCGCAGCTTGTCATAACCCACCGACACCGGCGTTTCATCTGCATCACGGCAATGCGCGATGGCCTGTGTTGATACCGTGGACATGAACCCGACTAACAGCGCGCCATGCGCCATCAACCGCCCATATGAGGATTTTTCCATGTAGGGCTTGTTCACATGGTTGGGTGAAAAATCGCCAGTGATGCCAGCGAACTGATAAACATCACTTTCAGACACTGTCTTGGTAAAGCTGGTTGCATCGCCCAGCTTGACATAGAACTCAGCCATCTAACCCGGCCTCCTGTTAAAGTTTGATCTGCTTGCTATCTGAGGCGGCCGCTGCCGTTGCCAGCGTTGCCTCCAATGATTTGCTGCCTTCCAACGCGTCGATACGTGGTGTCTCGGTTCCGTTTGCCACTGCACACAGATGCCGACATTGCGCGATATAGGCATCGATGAAAGCTGTCTCGATACCCTGTGGATGAATCTCTTTCTGCCAGTCGCCGTCGCTTTCATCATGGGTCCATAACACCAGATTGGGAAATTCCAGCGCGCCCTTGGTGCCCATGAACCGAATGGCATTCTGGCCAGTGCGCGGAAACTTCACACTTTCCCCGAGTGCCATTTCCCACGTCCAGGGCGACGGCGTGCGGTCCGAAAGCACAAATGTGCCAACCGCACCATTGGCAAACCCCATGCTGATGGCCACCGCATCTTCCTTGGCAAACTGCTGGTCGGCATGCGTAACATGCGCTGACACCGAGGCAATATCACCGCAGATAAAGCGCAGCAGATCAATCTCGTGGATCAGGTTGGTCAGGATCGGGCCCGCAGCCTCATCGCGCCGCCAGTCCGGTTCGTAATAGGCATCATCCTTGCGCGTTGTCCATTGGCCGCTGACAGCAATCAGCTTGCCAATGCGCCCGCTTTGCAGAATGTCACGCGCGCGCGCGGCACACGGGTAATAGCGGCGCTGATGCCCAACCAGAACATGACATCCCTGTGTGGCGGCAAAGCTGGTCACCTCATGGGCCTCATCGATCGTTGCCATGATCGGTTTTTCAACAAGAACAGTTTTCCTATGGCGCAGCACTGTCATCACATCGGCATGATGCCGTTCAGTCGGAGTGGCGATGATCACCGCATCTATATCAGCCTCTGACAACATCTGTTCGGCATCCGCAAAAATCGGAATGCCGTGTGTTGTGCCCAGTTCACTGGCGGCTGGTGACGGGTCTGCGATGGCAACCAGCACAGCCTCGTCCACGCTGGACATTGCCTCGATATGACGCCTGCCTATGGACCCGGCACCGATCAGCGCGATGTTGCAGCTATCTGCCATCAGTTGCCTCCCATTCCGGTTTCAACATTGTGATCCATGAACAGCGCGGCATCCATCACCTTTGGCGGCGTGTCCATGCGCGGGGCAAAGGCCATGCGGTCCAGTACATCGCGCTGCAAATCTATTCCCGGCGCAATTTCCAGAAGATGAACACCGTCTTCACGCAGGGCAAAGACAGCGCGCTCGGTCACATAAAGAACAGTCTGACCCGCCTTCAGTGCCTCGGCACCAGAAAATGTGATCTGGTCAACGGCCTCAACCAGTTTGCAGATCTTGCCATGCGCCTCGATACGCAACTGCCCGTCCCCTGTCTGCTGACGACTGCCTCCCGTATCAAATGTGCCGCAGAAGACAACCTTGCGTGCATTCTGTGCAATGTCGATAAAGCCGCCCGGCCCGACGGTATTGCCCGCCAGTTTCGAAACATTGACGTTGCCAGCAGCATCCATCTCCCCAAATCCCAGAAAGGCGATATCCAGCCCGCCACCAGAATAGAAATCGAACTGTGACGGGCCATCGATCATCGAACTGGGATTCATGGCATAGCCGAACAGATCACCATCCATCAGCCGCCCGCCATAGGTCCCATGCTCGATGGTCTGGAAATAGCGGCCCGAATGCCCGTCCAGATCGATCAGCTTGGCAATCTGATCAGGAATACCAAACCCGAAATTGATGACAGCATTGTCGACAAGTTCGCGCTGCGCCCGCCTTGCAATGGCCAGCCGCGGAGAAAAAGCCGGCAGGGCTGGCACCTGGTCATCATTGCGATGCCCCTCACCCGACAGGCTGGCATCATAGACCACATCGTAACCCTGCTGCTGCGCTTCATCCACAACGACGGCATCGACAAGGGCTGCTGGTATACGCACTTCACGTGCTTTCATACTGTGCCGCGATACCTTGCCGCGCACCTGAAAGATCACTTTGCCGCCACTGTTATGCGCCGCTGCCGCCATCGCATAGACATCAAGGTTTGCCGGCTCTTCTTCCATCGAGATATTGCCATCCTCATCGGCATAACTGCCACGCAGCAAGGCCACCGAAACAGGGATCGGCAGATATCGCAGATAATCCCTGTCATCGATTGTGATCACCTCACTCAGATCATCGCACGCGGCATCATTCATCCGGCCACCGCCATGGCGCGGATCAACAAAAGTGCCAAGCCCGACATGCGTAATCAGTCCGGGCCGGCCTGCCGCCACCTCACGCATCAATTGCATGATCACGCCGCCCGGCAGCACATAGGCCTCAATCTCGTTATCGCGCGCCATTTGCTGCATGCGTGGCGACCAGACCCAGTGCCCGCCAATAACCCGGCGCGTCATGCCCGAATGGGCGAATCGATTCATGCCGCGTTCCTTGCGGTCACCGATGCCAAGCGCATGAATGCAGGTGATGTTGCGCGGATGGCCGCTGGCAAGAAACCGCCGCTCAACAGCTTCGTGCAGGCTGCTCGCTTCAACAAGGCCGCCGCCGCCGCCCACAAGGCCGATCACCGCATCATCATCGATCAAGGCCGCCGCCTCATCGGCTGACAGGAAACGAACCCGGCTCATGAAGGCACCTCATAGATATCGAACAGACCGGCATCCCCTTTCAGCAACTGTCGCGCCAGGACTGTACGATGAATCTCGGACGTGCCGTCATAAATGCGCCCAATGCGGGCATCGCGGTAATAGCGTTCTATCGGCAGATCACTGCAATAGCCGGCACCACCATGAATCTGCACAGCGCGGTCCACAACACGGCCCAGCATCTCGGACGCCTGCACCTTCAGCATCGATATACCGCCGCGCGCCTCATCCCCGGCATCGAGCCGGCTTGCCGTCTGCCACAAGGCCAACCGGCAGGCATTGATATCCATCGCTGTGTCAGCAAGCATCGCCTGCATCATCTGAAAGTCACCGATGGCCGATCCGAACTGCCGCCGGTTGGCAGCATAATCAAGACACATGTGCTGAATCATCGTTGCCTTGCCGACGGCCCGCGCCGCCACCTGTGCCAACCGCACCCGGCCAAGCGTGGCTAGCGCCAGCTTCAACCCCTGTCCCTCATCACCAAGCAGATGGCAGTCAGCAAGCGCGACATCTTGAAAATGCATCTCGACATGCGACGTGCCGCGCAGTCCCATCATCGGCTGGTCACGACCAACCTGAAAACCGGGCATGCCCTTTTCAACCAGAAACGTCGAAATTCCACGGGCACCAGCCGACGGGTCGGTCATCGCTGTGACCACGAAAAAGTCAGAATAGAGACCATCAGAGATGTAATGTTTGGACCCGTTCAGAATCCAGCCGCCAGCCACCCGTTCAGCGCGGGTGGAAATGGCAGCCGCGTCCGAGCCGGCTCCGGGCTCGGTGAAGGCCACAGAAAATGTCCGCTCACCACGCACCGCCGGCAACAGATATTCCTCTTGTTGCTGCGCCGTACCAGCCAGCAAAATCTCATACACATTGCCAAAGGCGCGCCTGATCAGGATATCACTTGTCCAGCCGAATTGTTCCTCGGCAATCATCCAGTCCAGAACGGACAGGCCACCACCACCGAATTCAGCAGGTATGTTCACCGCATAAAGGCCAAGTGCCTGCGACCTGCGACGGATGTCATCAGCGATGGTGTCATCCAGCCTGCCGTCGCGTTCCACCTGCTCTTCAAGCGGCTTCAGCTCATCACGCACAAATGCCCGGATGGTCGACACAAGAAGGCGTTGTTCCTCGGTCAGGCCAAAATCCATCAAAAACATCCCTTCGTTGCGCCACCATCCACGCTGATGCCGGTACCATGGATATGCCGCGCCTCGTCACCGCACAGAAACGCGACAAGCGCAGCGGTGTCTTCGGGCTTGCCCAGACGGCGGATACCCTCACCGCGCATGCGTTCAGCACGCACCTCATCAATGGTCTTGTTTTCATGTCTGGCGCGGTCCGCCAGCAGCTGTTGCAGACGATCAGTCTCGGTCTGCCCCGGGCTGACCCAGTTCACATTGACATTATCCATCAGCCCCTGGCCAGCCAGCGCCTTGGAGAAGTTGGCAAGTGCCGCATTCACCGCTCCGCCCACCATAAAGCCGGGATCGGGGGTGCGCGCCGCACCGCCAACAATCATCACGACATTGCCGTTGGCAGCTGTCAGCGATGGCCAGAACAGCCGGGACAGGCGAACGGCAGCATGAAACTTCAGCGCAAAACCGTCCTGAAAATCGGCATCCGGCTGGTCGGGAAACACCCCGCCTTTCGTTGCGCCGGCGCTATGCACAAGAATATCGCAGCCGCCATGAGCGTTGCCATGCGCATCAAATGCAGACTGGCATCCCGCCACAGTCCGCAGGTCCGATGCATGTCCGGCAACCTTGCCAGCCGCTGTCTCGTTGATCGTTGCCATCGCAGCCTCTACATGGGCCAGATTTGACCCGCTGATCGTGACATCAGCACCATCACGCGCCAGTCTGTTTGCAATCGCTAGACCGATGCCCCGTGATCCGCCCGATATGAAGGCGGTCTTTCCACTCAATGATACCATTTCTTTCTGTCCTGCTCGTTCTGTCCGGTTAGCCCGTTTCGGTGTCCGGCTGCTTGTCCACATAATGCGATTCAACACCTGTCACCAGCGCATGCAGCGCGCGCAGGGTTGGCACGTTCAGTCCCGCCTCATCAGCCAGCTCCAGCGGTCGTCCATAAATGAATTCGACCTCGCTTGGCCGTTTTGCCAGCAGATCAAGGCAAAGAGATGATTTGTTGTCGCCTGTTCCGCCAGGCGCTGTCATCAATGCCAGCCCGTCAATGACTGTCTGTTTGTCCAGCATCACACCCTGTGAATGGGCAATCGAGATCGCCTCATCCAGCGCGGTCAGGCAGACCTGCTTGATTGCCCCGATGTTCAGCGCCTTGGTGCTGGTCAGGTTTGTAAGGCCTGACACCGCGCTCATCGTCATATTCCCAAGCAGCTTTTTCCAGATGTCTGTCCGGATGTCCGCACTTGCCCGTGTTTCAAGACCGGCGGCGCTAAATCGGGCCGCGATATCACTGGCGCGCTGGGACATGCCGCCACGCCATTCGCCGATACAGGACGGCACCCGGTCAAAATCATGGATAGAGCCTGGCCCCTGCCGTGCCCCGGCCATTGAGGTCAAGCCGCCAAAAACATTTTCGGCGCCCAAATGTCTTGCCAGAATATCTTCATTGCCAAGACCATTCTGAAAGCTGACGAACACTGTCTTTCCATTGGCGAGATGCTGCATCGACTGCGCCGCTGCCTCGGTTGATGTTCCCTTGCATTGCACCAGCACCACATCCGCCTGATCAATCTTCGACACATCATTCTCGACAGCTATCTGCTGATAGCGATCACCGCCAAGCCCGGAGATATGCAACCCGTTGCGACGGATCGCATCGACATGCGCGCTGTCCGTATCGACCAGCGTCACATTGAGGCCGCCATTCGACAGGATCGCGCCAAACAGCGCGCCCATACCGCCGGCACCGACAACGACAACACGCAGCGTCTGGTCAGTCATCCCATCCTCCACGAATTATGTCGCCCGATTCATATCTGTCTTGTCCGGTTTCCATTCTCATATTCCGCGCTGATGCCTAAAACCGCAGTTCGATTGTGCCAAGCACACCAAAATCGGCATGCACCACATCACCGCCGCCAAAGGGTTGCGGCACCGAGGCCGCGCCTGTTGAAATAAAGTGGCCTGCTTCAAGAACCTCACCCCGATGCGCAAGATGGTTCACCAGATCAGCTGCTGCCTCGGCAGGAACGCACCGCATGTCGCCCAGAAAATTATCGGCTGGCGCACCACCACTCACCCGCAAGTCGATGCGGTGATTCTGAAAATCGATATGCTGCCAGTCTGTAACCGGATCACCGAATACAAAGCCGATCCCGCCGCCATTGTCAGCGATTGTCATCAGTGAATTTTCAGCCTTGCTGGCACCGTCCATCTGGTATCGGTTGCCAATCAGTTCTATCGCCGGATGCAGCACCATGATCTCTGCCATCTCACCCGACGTCCATGGCGTGTCGCGAAGATGCGGCGTTGCGGTCAGACGAAAGGCAAATTCAGTCTCGGCCCTGGCTTTGTGATAATGGCCAATCTGCAGATCATGGCGCGGACCAATATGTGTTCTGGATGCAATAATACGCCCGGGGATCACATCATCATGACCATCCAGCTGGCGCATCTTGTGGCTGGTAGCTCCAACCTTCCAGCCGGCCAGTGCCTCTCCCAGTTTTTGGAACATCAGATCCTGTGCCAGACAGGCCTGCGCCCGGTCAGCGGGCACCAGTGCCCGGTCGACAGCCACCAGATTGCCCGGCCGATGCCAGGCATCAGCAAGCATTGCCGCCAGTTCCTCTATGGCACGTGTTGGCTGGTCAGCCATATCCCCTCCCGACACGTCTTGCGAAGCGCGTCTTATGCCAGCAAGCCAACAGCAATGCAGGGCATCCTTAAAGGGCAAAAATGATGGAAACCCCTCACCTGCGGCGCGGTATGCAGGCAGGTCTAGTCGGCTCTGTCCGCGCGCGGCAGATTCTCTGAGGTATAAAGCTGGAAATCAACGTCGGCCACAGTCTTGCGCGACACGTAACCATGCTCGCGTGCGATGAAATCAACTGCCTTGGAAACCTGTTGCATGGGGTTGGAGTCGATCACCATATCAATCAGCCCTGATCGCAGATTGCTGATCGCATGCGGGCTGAGATCATGGGTGATCTTGGCAAGTGACCGGATTACCTGTTCCTGCATGCCGGCTTCGATCACCCTTTCGGCAAAGGCATCATTGAACGGGCTGTACAGCACGCGGATATCATCTTCATCTGTCAGCAGCTGTATCAGCTGTGATAACGCAACCGGCATGTTTGACGGCGGCGTGAACACCAGCAACCTGTCTTCAGCGTCTCTTTCCTCAAAGAACCGCGTGAAACCGACAAGCCTTTCAAGCGGTGCGCGAACACCGGTTTCCGGCGTTACCGCCAACACACGCCCGCCCTTTCGGCAAATGGCCTCGCTGATTTTAGCGGCCGCCTGACCCGCATTTTCATTGTTGATTCCAACATAGGAATGCCGCCCGCTATCAGTGATATCGGTGCTGATGGTGACGATGGTTGTCTTGTCGGCAAGCTGTTGCACAACCTGTGCTGTCTGCGGCAAATCATTGGCAAACAGAATAATCCCGTCGCGGGAACCGGCGACAGTTGACAGGTGCGCGGAAAGTTTGTCCGGCTTGTCGACATCGATATGCGTGCGATATACCGTTACTGGCAGGCCGATCACCTCGGCCACTGTCTGCAGGGCTTCGTTCAGCCGCTCGTAATAGGCACTGTGATTGCGTGCAAACACCGCCTCGATCAGCAACCGGCGCTTGATCTCGGTCGGCAATATGCGTTTGGTGCCCAGCGTCTTGGCCGCCTCCAGAACGCGGCGCGTTGTCTGCTGACTGACACCCCCACGCTCGTTCAACACCCGGTCGACAGTTGCCATACCGACGCCGGCATGTCTGGCGATATCCTCAAGCGTTGTTTTGCGTAATCGCCGTGTCATCAAGCCGCTTTCTCGGGCACCTCGTCTTATTGCCTGATCTCGGCCGGACCCAACTCGCCGATGGAGGTGGCAAGCCTGTCACCTGTCTGGCCCTTTGCCGTCTGCGGTGATGGCACAGGCGTATCATAGGCATAATCAGGATCAGTTTGCTGACGCGCCCATGTCTCGCGCATTTCCTTCCACGCACCATGCAAGGTACGCGGCTGCGGCATGTCATCTGCGGTCGCCTCGTGAAGCGCCTTCAGATTATAGCAGGGCACACCGGCAAACATATGATGCTCGAGATGCCAGTTCATATGCCAGTAGAGAAATTCAGACAGCGGATCCAGCGTGATCGTCCGCACCGACTTGCGAAAATCAGTGTCGTTGCTCTTCAGCCCGCAATGCATGGTCACACCGACAAGATAGCGCCACAGATTCGCAAAGAATGTTGATCCGGAAATCAGGACCGCCAGAATTGGCTGGCCAATGGCAAACGCACCACCAATGATCACCGCATGAAACAGCAGGGTGATCCGCGCCCAGTTGGCGGCCCGTCGGCGATGTTCATCATAGCCTTCATACAACTCCTCACCCCAGGAATTGTAGGGATTGTCGAACCTGTTGGCAGCAATCAGCAGGAAGTTCTGCACTGTCGGCACAATGCCTTTTGACTGATATCCACCAAAGATATTCACCGTGCACAGCTGCAGGATATAGGCGGCGCGCAGCGACGGCGTAGCCGGCATAATCTCTTCGCGGTCGCCTTCAGGATGCAGTGTGAAGCGATGGTGATAGTTATGGCTGAACTGGTAAATCTCGAAATTGCTCCAGCCGGCCAGCGCAAAAATACGCAAAAACGCCTCATTCAGCCATTTGGTCTTGAAGACGGTACGATGACAAAGCTCATGGTTTGGCGCGGTAAAGAAAGACGCAACAGTGCCATGTGCAAACAATGCCACCACGAAGGCCAGCCACATCTGCTGCGTAAACAGATAGAACGAGACAGCCCCGGTCACGCCCCACAAGCCAAGATGACCAAGCGCAAGAAACAAGCCGCGCGCATCATCCGGCACCATCAGGCTCCGCAACACTTTCTTGTCCACCGGACACCGGTACCACCGCACTTGCAAGGTCTTGCTCACATCGCGCATAGGTGCAAGACGCATGGTCTTTATCGTCTGTGAAAGAGGATTCATTGAGAGCCTTCTCCCATGATTCTGTGAATGCCATCCTAGCGGTTTCCCGCCACTGAACACAAATTCTGGTGGAATTTTCACAGGATGCAACCCGATCCCACCAAGATTAATGACGAAAATCAATCAACGGCCAGCAGGTCACCCGAAAACCGGCACCTGCTGTATTGCCGCACAGCAGACGGATCACAGCACCCGAATTGTGCAGCACAAGCCGCGATCGCATCGGGTGCTGCCGCGACAAAATAGATCAGGCAAACAGAGCCTTGAACCGATCAATATTCATCCTGAAGCCGGCTTCAAAGTCTCCGTTGCCCGGATGATAGACCGATTCAAAACTGATAACACCGTCATAACCGTCACTGCGCATCGCATCTGCCATCGGGGCAAATTGGTCGGCAAGCTGTCCCTCACCCATCGGGCGCACCTCCAGCGTGGCGCGTGGCGTATCAACCTGCACATCCTTGATATGAACATGACCCAGATAGCCGTCTTTGACCTCGACATACCCGTCGGGGAATGCCTGCTCGTGACACCAGCAGTTATTGGCCGGGTCCCACAGAACCTGCAGCGCATCCTTGGCATCAAGATCATCAATCAGCTTGCGACCGGTATAGTTCGAATTGACCATGGTACCATTGCCGGTTTCAACCACCAGTGTGATACCGGCATCGCGCGCCACATCGACAGCTGGCGCAATCAGCGGCAGAATGGCATCCCATGCCCCATTGGCAACATTCCACTTTTCGGCACCATGTGCGCCGAACAGAATCTGCTCTTTCTTTGGTGTCATAATACGCACCAGCGGCGATGCGACTGTGTGCGCCATGGCAATGACCCGTTTCAGCGCATCCATATGACGCGTGTGCAGCTCATCACCGGCCTTGTTGGCCGCAGTCATGCCCGCAAAGATGTGGCGGCTGAGACAGGATACGGGTTTGCCGCGGTCTCGCAGCAACGTATCAATCTCGTGAATTTCGGCATCGGAATGGTCGCCCACCTCGGTATCGCCAACAAACTGCAATTCGGCATATTCCAGTCCGAATTCATCCATAACATCGACGGTATGCGCCAGGTCACGGCTGATACCATCACAAATCACACCCAATTTCATTTCAACACTCCCTAACGATGCAGCTCGGCACCGACAATATCTTCGATGATGCGTGTACAAATCCAGTTGTCGCCGTGCGGGTACTTGGTCTTGCCCTGATGGAATATCTGCATCGCGGTCGACGCGGTGAACAGCGGCACGCCCAACTCTTCGGCCATATCCAGCGAGATGGTCAGGTCCTTGTGCATCGTGCCGATGCCTGACCCGGTGCCTTCAAACTTGCGGTCGATGATATTTTCCAGCGCTGTCTTGGTAATGCCGCACCCGGCACCTGATGTTGTGACAACATCGAAAAGCGCCTGGCCCGAAACCCCGGCCCTGGCAGCCAACGCCGCCGCCTCGAAAGTTGCGCTGAAGATGGAGCCGATAATCGATTGCAGACAGGATTTCATGACCTGGCCTTCGCCCGGTCCCTTGCCGACATGGTGAATGGTCCCTGACACCGCTTCCATGATCGGCCTTGCTGCGGCCATCAAATCCTCAGGGGCCGCCGCCATCATTGTAAGCGTGCCGTTCTGGGCCCCGGGAAAGCCGCCTGATACCGGGCTGTCAATCATCCGGATGCCCGTGTCAGCCAGCGCCTCACCAATCTCGCGCGCTTCAGATGGTCGGATCGTGGCGGTCAGGATAATGATGCCGCCTTCCGCCATATGCGCGACAAGACCATCATCACCAAGGATCACCTGCTTTGCCTGATCCCCGTTCATCACCATGACGAACACGATGTCCGCATGGCGGCCAACCGCACCGGCATCGGCGCAGGACACCCCGCCCAACTCGGCAAATTGCGCCATGCGAGCGTCACTCACATCAAATCCGCTTGTTTCAAATCCATTGGCAATCAGGTTTTTTGCTAGCCCCGATCCCATATCACCAAGCCCTATAACACCGGCTTTCATCGCTTCCTCCTCGCCGCACCTTTGCAGTCATCACCGCGATGCGGGCTAACGTTCGGTTATGTGCTCTCGAGGGATTTCTTACGCCAGTCTGCGGCGTCGGGCGGGTCCAATAGACACCCCCTGCCCGTTTGCAGCATGAGCCTTTTTCATCACTTCGCTTGCGTGACCATAGGCCGGGCCTGCATTAGTCTGGAATTTGATGACCCAAGACAGGGGTAATTTCAAGCAGAATAGAGAGACACGCGCACAAGGAGGGCAAAAATGAAACGCATTTACACCTGGGATGCCCAGTTCAGCCTGCGGAATCACACAGCTGCTGATATCCGCGCATGCAAAGGCAACACAGTTCTGACGCAGACGACGGCCAACACACGCGAAGAAGCTGCAGCGGCAGCTGATGCGGGTATCGACATGCTGATCTGCAATGCGGCCAATGTCGAAATTGTGCGAACCGGTGCCCCGCATCATTTCCTGACAGCCGCCCTGACAATCCCCGACTGGCAGACGGATGACGATGTGCTGCGCGGCGCGCTGACCGCACTGAAACAGGGGGCTGACTCCATCATGACAGCCCGCCGGCTTGAGATTGTCGAGATGCTGGCCAAAGAGGATATACCGGTCATGGGGCATCTTGGCCTTGTGCCCCGCAAATCCACCTGGCGCGGCGGTTTGCGCGCGATCGGCAAGACAGCCGATGAAGCCCTTGCGCTGATGCAGGATTTCCGCGACCTGGAAAATGCCGGCGCGTTCTCGGTGGAAGCAGAGGTCATCGTCGCTGATGTCATGGCAGCAATCAGCAAGCGTACAAGCCTTATTACCGTATCACTTGGATCGGGCCCGGGCGGGGATGTGCAGTACCTGTTCCAGAATGATATTTGCGGTGAAAACCCGCTGCCGCGTCATTCGCGTGCTTTTGGCAATCTTGCAGCGCTGGCTGAACAGATGGCAGCCGAACGCCGCGCGGCCCTTGCTGCCTTTCGTGCCGCATCGCTGGATGGCAGCTTTCCGGGGGCAGCCGAAAACGCGACGATGCCAGACGCTGAACGCGATGATTTCCTGAACCGGCTAGACAGCATCTGACAGCCTAGCGTCCGTGCTCCTCGCGCCATCTGGCGAATTTATCAATCGTCTCCTGCTTTGTTGCCGGATACAGACCGATGATGGTGTCCCCTTTGCGCACCTGTTCAATGACAAAATCTTCATAGGCGGTCATCTCGCGCGCCTCGAGGGCGATGTCGTCAGCCAGATGGGCCGGTATGACAATCACACTGTCATCATCACCAACGATGATATCGCCGGGAAATACCGCAACATCACCGCAGCCGATCGGGCCGTTGATTTCGATCGCCTCGTTATTGGTCAGATTGGTGGGGCTGGCCGGACGATTGTGATAGGCCGGCATATCCAGCTGGGCGATGCGCATGGCATCACGAAACCCCCCGTCGGTTACCACACCGGCGCCGCCACGCATCATCAGACGTGTCACCAGAATGTCGCCGGCCGAGGCCATATTGGCATCGCGGCGGCTGTCCATCACCAGCACAAAACCAGCCGGGCAGGTTTCGACCGCATGGCGTTGCGGGTGCTTTGGATCGCGAAAGACATCCAGCTGATTGCGGTCTTCTCTGGCCGGAATATAACGCAGCGTAAAGGCCGGACCGACCATGTTACGGCCCTTCGCGCCAACCGGATGCACGTCCTGAATCACCTGACGGCGTAGCCCGCGTTTGTAAAGTGCGGTCGATATTGTAGCGACAGACACATGTGACAGCATGCGTTTTGTATCATCGCTCAGGGCTGGCCCACTGGTTTGCCCTGATGCCGCTTTGTCTGGTCCCTGATCACTCATGCCATTCCTCCCCCGTCAGTCTTGCTGTCAGTCCTGTTCAAGATGCCGTTTTCGTGCATGAAATCCTGCAGGCGTGCGGCATCGGCATCAGCCACCGGCCAGGCAGCAGGTGGACGGGCATGGCCGCAATCCTCACCCAGCATGCGCAATGCCAGTTTGACGCCCGACACATTGCTGCCGCCCTGTTCACCAGCACGAATATCCTCGAACACCTGCATCTGGCCGACAAGGCGGCGGGCGGCGGCAAAGTCGCCTGCCTCCAGCGCGAGACTGATCGCCACCGAATGTTCAGGCCAGACATTGATCAGTCCGGATGTAAACCCGCGCGCACCAACCGCATAAAATGCAAGTGCCCATGTTTCTGCAAGTCCGCCGACCCAGACGATATGGGATGGTGATGCAGACATCGCCGCCTTCAGGCGCATCGGGTTCGGTGTGGCCCATTTCACACCCATCACCCCTTCAACTTCACAAATCGCGGCAATGGCGTCCGTGCCGATAGCATCATTCCGCAGATACAGGACAACAGGCAGACCCTGACCGGCATCGCGCACCCGCCGCACATAATCGACAAGCCCGCGCGGCGCAACAAACGGGTCGGGCGGCTGATGCACCATCAGGCCAGATGCACCCGCCCGCGCTGATACCCGTGCCAGAGCACATGCCTCATTGATGCTTTTGCCAACTCCGGCAACCAGCGGCACCCGGCCAGCAACATATTCAGCCGTCGCCGCAACCATCGCTTCAGCCTCGCTTGCCGTCAGCGCGTAGAATTCACCGGTGTTTCCGTTCACCGTCAGCACCGCAACCCCGGCATCGATGGCGCGGCGAATGATCGGTATCTGGCGGTCTGGCGCGATGATATCCTGCTGGTCAAACGGCGTTACCAGAATGCCCGACACACCCGCCAGCGCCGCACTTGTCAGCGCCGCGTCTGTCAAGGTGGCACTTGTCAGCGTGGCGGCACTGCCAGACATCAATTGATCTCCGGTTCCGGGACAGTGGCCCCGAAATCAGTGCGCAGGAAGTCGAAATCGCACCCCTTGTCGGCCTGTTCGACATGCTGGATATACATCTTGCCATAGCCGCGTTCATAGCGCGCTTCAGGCGCGACCCAGGCGGCACGGCGTTCAGTCAGTTCATCCTCCGACAAGCGCACATTCAGGCTGCGCGCCGGGACATCCAGCTCGATAATGTCACCCGTCCGGATCAAGGCCAGCGGCCCGCCGACAAAGGACTCGGGCGCAACATGCAGAATACAGGCCCCGTAGGATGTGCCGGACATTCGCGCATCGCTCAGCCTCAGCATGTCGCGATGGCCTTGTTTCAGCAACGCCTTGGGCATCGGTATCATGCCCCATTCGGGCATGCCGGGACCACCTTGCGGGCCGGCATTCCTGAGGATCAGCACATGATCAGCTGTCATCGGATAATCTTCATCATTGATGATATCCTTCAACGCGTCATAGCTGTCAGCAACGATGGCCGGACCGGTATGCCGCTGGAATTTCTGATCCATCGCCGCCGGCTTGATAACCGCGCCATCCGGTGCCAGATTGCCCTTCAGAACGGCCAGTGATCCCTCTTTATAGACCGGGTTGGACAGCGGCCGGATCACATCACTGTTATGGTTCTTTGCACCATCAATGCAGGCACCAAGGGTGCTGCCCGTCACCGTGGTCACCGACAAATCCAGCTTGTTGCCCAGCGCCGCCATCAGCGCCGGCAGGCCGCCAGCATAGAAGAAGTCCTCCATAAGATAATCGGTGCCGGAAGGACGGATATTCGCGATCACCGGCGTGGTGCGGCCGATGGCATCAAGATCATCAAGGCGCAGATCAATGCCGGCACGGCGCGCCATGGCAATCAGGTGGATGATGGCGTTTGTCGAACAGCCCGTCGCCATGGCAACAGTGACTGCGTTCATCGTGCTTTCACGGGTCATGATCTTGTCTGGAGTCAAATTTTCCCAGACCATATCGACGGCCCGCCTTCCGCACGCCGCCGCCATGCGTTTGTGGCCCGCATCCGGGGCCGGAATGGATGATGCGCCAGGCAGGGTAAGCCCCCAACCCTCGGCAATCGACATCATGGTGGACGCGGTTCCCATTGTCATGCAGGTGCCATAGCTGCGGGCAATGCCGCCCTGCACGCCGTCCCACTGGTCCTTGGTGATGGTGCCGGCCCGGCGCTCATCCCAATATTTCCAGACATCGGTGCCTGAACCCAGCTTCTCGCCAGCATAATTGCCGCGCAGCATCGCCCCTGCCGGCATGAAGATGAACGGCAGTCCGGCGCTGATCGCCCCCATGATGAGCGCTGGTGTAGACTTGTCACACCCCCCCATCAGCACCGCACCGTCAATCGGGTGAGAGCGCAGTGTTTCTTCAACTTCAAGCGCGCCCATATTGCGGTACAGCATCGATGTGGGTTTCAGGAACTGTTCTGAAAAGGAATGCACCGGCATTTCCACCGGCATGCCACCAGCCTGATACACACCCTGTTTCACAAAGGCTGCGCGGTCACGCAGATGGTGATGGCAGGGTGACAGATCGGACCAGGTATTGATGATTGCAATCACCGGTTTGCCGTCCCAGTCCTCATCGCTCAGGCCCATCTGCATTGCGCGTGAACGATGCCCCATAGAGCGCAGGTCATCCGGCGCAAACCACCGGGCAGAACGAAGATCTTCGGGTCGTTTGGTCATCGCGTCACCTCAGGCTGAATTCGGTCTGTTGTAACCTACCCTGATCCCGGCATGTCCCCAAGTCCCGAAAACCAGCCAAGGCTGGCATCCGTATCACCGTCATCCGGCTTGTATTCAGCGCCCAGCGGTGCGGTATATCCAAGATCGGCAAGATGGGCGAAGACATGGCGATAGCTTATCTCGCCTTCATCAGGCCGGCCCCGATGCGGCACGCCGGCAAACTGCACATGCCCGATGATATCCAGATTGGCCGTGATCCGGCGCGTCAGATCGCCTTCGATAATTTGAATGTGATAGCAGTCAAACATCAGCTTCAGGTTCGGCGCGCCCACTGCCTCGATGATCCGTCTTGCCTTGTCGCTATGATCAAGAAAATATCCCGGTGCATCATAGCCATTCAACGGTTCGATCAGGATCGTGCGGCCAGCCGCCTGCGCTGCTTTTGCCGCATAACGCAGATTGCCAATGAAACATGCCTCGGCTTCCTGTCCCGTGGCAAAGCCGGCCATCACATGCACAGCCCCGGCACCCAGAGCATCAGCACAGGCCAGCGCCCGGTCAATGGCAGCGCGCGCCTCTTCCTCGCGGCCAACCAGCGCCGCAAGCCCGTTTTCGCCAGCCGCTACATTCCCGCGCACTGTGTTCAGCCCCAGCATGGACAACCCGGTTGCCAGCAATGCCGCCTTTACAGCGTTGATATCCTGATCATAGGGCCAATGGCATTCCACCGCGTCAAATCCGGCAGCCTTGGCCGCATGGATCGCATAGGCAAGCGGACGGTCATTCCACAAAAATCCCAGATTCGCTGAAAACCGCGTCATGCCCCCCACTCCACATCGAAGCAATCGACCACTGCGCGCACCGCATCACAATCAGGAAGCCTCGACAGTGCCATCCGGCATTGCGCGACAGCTTCTGCAGTGGGTGCTGATGCAAACATCAGGCTAGGTCCGCGAGTGTTCGAACTTTGCCCAAGCCTCTTCCAGCTTGTGGATATCGAAATCAGGCTGGCGCGCCGGCCCCAGAACGATCTCTTCGCTGCTGATCACCGTCTCGATCGCCGCTTTCAATATCGGAATGATATCGGCCGGAATGACAAGAGCGCCATGACGGTCAGCATGGATCAGTTCACCCTGCGCAACACGCATGCCCATAATGTTCACAGGCGTACCTATTTCCACCGCATGCACAAATCCGTGACTGGGGCCAATCGATCCGGCCAGCACGGGAAAGCCCTCATCCATGACATCCAGATCACGCATCACACCGTTGGTAACCGCGCCAGCAAGCCCAAGCCCTTTATGCACGGCGACATGTACTTCGCCCCACCATCCGGCGATGCAGTTCGGATAATCGACATCCTCGACAACAGCCGCCGCAGGCGACGTGCCGGCAGCCATTGAACGGAAATAATCCATGCGACGGGCACGGATGAAATCAGCCGGCTCATTCGGCGGGGCCAGTCCGGAGATTTTCGCTGTCCGTGCAAACCCGACGATGGCCGGGTCACCCGGTTTGCAATGATGCATGGTACCCCGGGTAAAGCGATTGAAGCCGCGCTTGCCCTGTGCCACTTCGATCGCGTTGCAGACAGTTGGCGTATCAACCTTGCGCAACAGGTCCAGAAGATCGGCGGGAATTGTTTCTTCAACCATGTGCAGAATGCCTCATCATTTGGTTTGTTTGGCGAAAAAAGCCTAGTGCTGTTGCAGCGTCGGGCCTGCCGGATCATCCGTATTGCGCACACGGTACATGCTGGCCTCGCCCGTCATTGACGGTGACAACCTTCGTGATACGCCAGCTGGCACAAGGCAGGTGTCACCAGAATTCAGTACTGTACTGCCACCATCCCATTGCAGCTTCCAATGCCCCTTTACCGGCAACAGCACTTCCGGCTGATCACAGCTGTAGGCGGTGTCTGCAATCGAACCGCGGGTGATGAAATCAACCTCAAAACCGGGGCGGTCGCGCAATTTTGCGTCAGGCCCGATCACATCTGCCGGTTGCCTGTCAGCCAGCGCCATCAGGTCCCAATAGCGCGCCACGTAATGCGGCACCACATGGCTGACCGTCGGCTCGCCCATCAGCTGCAGCTGTTCGTCGCCCATCACCGGCATCGGCAATACGCCATCGGGCATGGCCTCACCTTTCTTGCTGTCATAAAGCTGGCCGTTATCTCCAAGCACAAGACCATGCGCCACAGCATTTTCAATAACCTGCGGCGCCCAGGTCACACCGCCGCCAGCATCATCGCCGCCAAGGATAGCCATGATCATCCCGTAGTCGGTGCCGATATTCTCAAACCCGCGGAAGATACCGGTCGGAATGTTGAAGATATCCCCTTCTTCCAGCACCACTTCGCCAGCTTCACCCCACCGGCCCCAGAAGAAACGCCAACGTCCTGACTGCACGAAAAAGACCTCGGCGGTGCGATGGGTATGCAGGCTGTTGTGACATTTTGGCGGCTGACCGGCAGCCCCGATATTGAACCCGATTTTTTCGCTGATATGCACATGCTGGTCAGCGCTTTCAGATACACCGCCGCCAATAATGGTGAAGTTTTCCTTCTGGTCGCTGCCAGGGGTGTGGGCATCGATGAAAGCTGTCTTGCATGGTATCAATCCGCCACGACGGACAATGTTCTTTTCCATATCTTGAGGGTTCATCACATACTTTCTCTTGTTATCGACATATTATAGCCGGAGGAATGTCATAGTGGGATCATCTTCTTGACCGGTGCTGCAGCTGCACCCGTCGCCTATGATCCTGTGGACGGGGTTCATCTCTGACTTGTCTCGCAGGAACAACTGTCGTGCATTCTGTTCGACAAACGCAATTTTCGTATTCCTTCCTCCTAGTATGATGCTGGGTCAACTCCTTCTGAAAGAAGTATTATGCGCGTATCCAAGCAAACGCTGAATACGTATTCAATCGCTGAAGGTTCGGACATTGAAAATATTTTGGAAAGTAGGGGGACTGTGGGCAGCATCTAAACCGGAATTTCAGGCACAGCTGGGCACATTGTATTAACGCACAAACTGTAATATGCCCGGGAATGCGCCGGATGCGTGCCACGCGCCACCCGCACAGAACACGCCTTGCACCAGGCCTCAGCTGAAAGACGCCAGCCCGCCTTCCCGCTGTAGGAAACTGACCAGCTCATCAACCCCCACGCCCTTGCGCATCGAGCCGAAAATGAAGGGCAGCGCCCCGCGCCCGGCGGCGGTATCAGCGCGCATCTGGTCAAGATCAACCTCGACATGCGAGGCAAGCTCGATCTTGTTGACGACCAGCATATCCGACTTCAGCAACGCCGGCCCCTTCTTGCGCGGAATGTCGGCCCCCATGCAGACATCGATGACATAAATGGTCAGATCAACCAGCTCCGGACTGAAGGTCGCGGCCAGATTGTCACCACCTGATTCGATCAGGATAAGCTCAAGATCGGGAATTTGCTGCTTGAGTTCTTCAACCGCTGCCAGATTGACCGATGCATCCTCGCGGATGGCGGTATGCGGACAGCCACCTGTTTCCACCCCGCGAATCCGGTCAGCTGGCAGTGCCTGCGCACGCACCAGAAAATCGGCATCCTCACGGGTGTAGATATCATTCGTGATCACTGCCATCGACATGTGCGGTGACAGCGCCTGGCACAACGCCTCGGTCATGCTGGTCTTGCCAGCACCAACCGGCCCGCCAATACCAACACGAAGCGGCCCATGCTTCAGACGGCCGGGTGTCGGAACAATGCCAGCGGTATCATTTATGGGCGTGGAAACAGCCTGACGTGTCATGTGCGATAAATCCGTTGTGTTGCCGTTTCATGTTCAAATGCGCAGAGATCGGCACCGGGGGCAAAGCTGCCAACCGCGTCAACCTTTGTTGCCATGGCGCGGGTGGCTGCCTGCTGAATGACCGGGGCCAGTGACAGAAGACAGGATTGCCCGTCAATCTGGCCGATTGGCACTGTCCTGACTGCCACTGAAATCTGGTTCATGCAGACCGCCTGAACAAACGCGGCCAGCACCGGTTGCGGTTGCAGGTTCAACTGGCGCGCCGCCATGCCGATGGCCACCGGATAGGCAAGACCGGATGGCAAGGTGATGGCTTGCGTTTGTCGCATAACGCTGATGAAGGCGGCACCAAGTTCGGTCGTCTCGCGATGGCGTTCCGCCCCCGCACATAATGCCAGACACAGATCATTCACATCCTCATCGGCCATGGCCGCGCCCAGAAACACCGCATCGGTGAACGCAGTGCCATGCAGCATCGATATCGTCAGCCAGCTGGCAAGGCTGGCACGACCATCAACATCACCGCGGTGAATGGCAGTCTCCAGCCCGCTGGAATAGCTGAAAGCCCCGATGGGAAAGGCTGGCGAGAACCAGTTCTGCAGGATCAGCAATGGCGTCTGGTCGGTTTCGGTCATCTGCTATTCATGCCCATGCGTATGACTATGTGACTCACCGTGCGAATCACCATGATCGTGACCGTGGGTGCGCCCATGCCCATAGGCACCGCCTTCCGGCGTGAAGGGCGCTGTGACCTCTGTCACCATCGCACCAAGACCTTCCAGCATGCCTTTCAGCACTTTGTCCTGCCGGATCAGCAACCTGTCAGCCGCAATCTGGCAGGGCGTGTGCCGGTTGCCGACATGCCAGGCGATGCGCACCAGATGTTCGGCCCGCACTTCGTACAGCGGTTCCACCGCGGCGCACACCGCGATCACCCGTCCATCATCAAGACGAAACCCCTCACCCTGATTGATCGAACACGTTTCCGGCAGTTCCACAAGGAACGCCTCACCACCATCGCTGACCAGACGTTTGCGACGCAGGAACCGCGCCTCATAGTCAAGCGTCACCGTATCGGCAGCATCGCCGCGGTGGATATGATGTTCAATTTGTTGTGCCAGATGCATGCGCGCGCCTCAGAACATGAAATAGCGCTGCGCCATCGGCAGCTCGATTGCCGGCTCACAGGTCAGCAACTCGCCATCAGCGCGCACTTCATAGGTTTCCGGATTCACCTCTATGTCCGGGCAATAATCATTATGCACCATATCGGCCTTTGAGATGGTCCGGGTGTGTTCAACCGGCACTGTTGTCTTGGCAAGACCCAGTGCCGCGCCAATGCCCGCATCCTGCGCCGCTGCACTGACAAAGCTGACAGCAGAGTTTTGAACGGACCCGCCAAAGGCAGCAAACATCGGCCGCGTATAGACAGGTTGCGGGGTTGGAATTGAGGCATTCGGATCACCCATCTGTGCACAGGCAATGCTGCCACCGATGATCACCATCTCGGGCTTCACCCCGAAAAAGGCCGGATGCCACAGCACCAGATCGGCACGTTTGCCAACGGCAATCGATCCGATATGCGCCGAAATACCATGCGCAATCGCCGGGTTGATGGTGTATTTGGCGACATAGCGCTTGACCCGCACATTGTCATTATCGCCGGCTTCCTCTGGCAGGCGTCCGCGCTGTACCTTCATTTTGTGCGCGGTCTGCCAGGTGCGAATGATGACCTCGCCAACGCGGCCCATGGCCTGACTGTCCGAGGCGATGATCGAGAACGCCCCCATATCATGAAGGATATCCTCGGCAGCGATTGTCTCGCGTCTGATCCGGCTTTCGGCAAAGGCGACATCCTCGGGGATGGATTTGTCCAGATGATGACAGACCATCAGCATGTCCAGATGCTCTTCCAGCGTGTTCACCGTGTAGGGACGCGTCGGGTTTGTCGATGATGGCAGAACATGGGCCTCACCGCAGATCTTGATGATATCCGGCGCGTGGCCACCACCAGCACCCTCGGTATGAAAGGCATGGATGACCCGCTGCTTCATCGCGGCGACAGTGTTTTCGACAAAGCCGCTTTCATTCAGCGTGTCGGTATGGATCATTACCTGCACATCCATCGCATCGGCCACGCTGAGGCAATTGTCGATGGCGGCCGGGGTGGTGCCCCAATCCTCGTGAAGTTTCAGGGCACAGGCCCCGCCCAGAACCTGTTCTTCAAGAGCCGCTGGCAAGGCAGCATTGCCCTTGCCGGCAAAGGCCAGATTCATCGCGAACGCATCTGCCGATTGCAGCATCCTGCCGATATGCCATGGCCCGGGCGTAACCGTTGTGGCCAATGTGCCATGCGCAGGACCGGTGCCACCGCCAAGCATGGTGGTCAGGCCGGAATGCAGGGCATCATCAATTTGCTGCGGGCAGATGAAATGGATATGGCTGTCAAAGCCGCCCGCTGTCAGAACATGGCCTTCACCGGCAATGGCCTCGGTACCGGGGCCGATGACAATATCAACGCCCGGCTGGGTATCCGGATTGCCGGCTTTGCCGATGCCGCAGATGACACCATCCTTCAGCCCGATATCCGCCTTGAAGATACCAGAGACATCCACAACCAGCGCGTTGGTAATAACCGTATCGACAGCGCCGTCTTTGCGGCTGGCCTGCGACTGGCCCATGCCGTCACGGATGACCTTGCCGCCGCCAAATTTCACTTCCTCACCATAGGTGGTGTAGTCCTTTTCCACCTCGATGATCAGGTCGGTGTCGGCAAGACGCAGCCTGTCGCCCGTGGTGGGGCCATACATATCCGCATAAGCGGCGCGGGATATCTGTTTGGGCATCAGAGACCTCCCATGATCTGCTGGTTGAAGCCAAATACACGGCGCGCGCCGGACAGCGGCACAAGTGCCACCTCGCGGCGCTGGCCCGGTTCAAACCGGACAGCCGTGCCGGCGGCAATATCAAGGCGCATGCCGCGCGCCGCATCGCGGTCGAATTCCAGCGCCGGATTGGTTTCTGCAAAATGATAGTGACTGCCAACCTGAACCGGCCGGTCACCTGTATTGGCAACGGTGATGTTGATCTGCTCGGCGCCTTTATTCAGGGTGATATCGCCGTCCGCCGGCATGATTTCTCCGGGGATCATGACATGCCTCCCTTGCGAATGGGGTGATGTACGGTCACCAGTTTGGTGCCGTCAGGAAAGGTCGCCTCGACCTGAACATCGTGGATCATCTCGGAGATGCCATCCATGCATTGCTCTTCGGTGATCACATGCGCGCCAGCCTCCATCAGATCAGCCACCGACCTGCCGTCACGCGCGCCCTCGACAACGAAATCGGTGATCAGCGCAATGGCCTCTGGATGGTTCAGCTTTACGCCGCGCGCCAGCCTGCCACGGGCCACCATGGCCGCAAGGCTGACAATCAATTTGTCCTTTTCTCTTGGAGTCAGTTTCATCATCTACCTCATGATTGCCAGACACGCGGCACCTGCTGGCCGCGCATGGAATGCAGAATATGGGAAAGATCGGCCTTGCCCGTCATTGTCTCGGCGGCCAGCAGGCGCAGCACAAGGCGTCCCTGCCAGACCGAACAGCCAACGCGCGATGCCAGTGATGGCAGAACCGCTGCCAGGTCGGCATGAACTTGTTCAAGCCGCGGGCCGACATAGACAAGAGTGGCCGCCATTTGCGCCCCGCCCGCACCGGCCGCGCCGCCAAGCACCAGCGGCAGATCATCCTGAATGGACAGCGCTTCGGCATGGACAAGCTGGCTATCGCGGCGAATCCGCCAGCGATCGGTGAAGTGGCATTTCTGCAAACGCTCCCCCATCGCGTGCCGGCCAAAGACCAGAGATTCAAGGGCCAGAACTTCACTGTCGGTATCAAGATCAATCTCGATCCGTCTGCCAAGCCGGCTTTCATCGAACAGAATTGTTTCCTGCGGCAGCCAGAAAAGTGACGCGCCGTTTCGTGCAGTCAGCTGAACATCCATGCTGGCGATATCGGCATTGCTGCTGCGATAGGCGCGCTCGGCTGCCTGGGTTGTCATCATGACCCGGCTGGCATCTGCCACCGCGCGGTACTGATAGGCATCGCCACCGGTAATGCCGCCCGCCGTATTGACCAGCACCACCTCTTGCGCGGCACCATAACTGCGCGGCAGCAACGCTTTTGCTGCGCCGGACTGATACAGACGGTCAAGCGCGGATGCGCGAAAGCCGACCTCGGCAGTGCCGCGTGATCGCTGGAGCGTCTTCGTAAGGGTGACCGTACCGTCCATCATATTCGTATATACTTAACTATTCCCGGCTCAGACTCCAACCGATTGACGCAATCGCGCCTTGTCAATGGTCGCGGTGCGGCTCTCATAAACAATCTCGCCGCGCGTCATCGCGAAAATCTGGTCAGCAAGGCCGAACGCAAAATCGAAATATTGCTCAACCAGAACAATTGCCATGGCTTTCTGTCCGCGCAGATAGCTGATCACCTCACCGATCTGGCTGATGATATTTGGCTGAATGCCTTCAGTCGGCTCATCAAGAAGCAGCAAGCGGGGTTTGGTAATCAGCGCCCGCGCGATTGCCAGCTGCTGCTGCTGGCCGCCTGACAGGTCGCCGCCTCGGCGATCCAGCATCGTCTTCAGCACAGGAAACAGATCATAGATTTCACCGGGTATGAATTTCTGGTCGGCAGCAAGGCAGCCAAAGCCTGTCTCAAGGTTTTCGCGCACTGTCAGCATCGGAAAAATAAAACGGCCCTGCGGCACATATCCAACCCCGGCATGCGCCAGCTGGTCCGCTCGCAGGCCGGTGACATCACGATCATCCAGCGCATAGCTGCCACCACTGCTTGGATGAGTGCCGGACAGAATCTTCAGCAACGACGTCTTGCCGACACCGTTTGATCCCATGATGCATGTGACCTCGCCGATATGGGCGCTCAACGATACACCATGAAGGATTTGTGATGACCCGTAATGCAGGGTCAGGTCAGTGGCCTGCAGCATTCCTATCTCCCGAGATAAACATCAATGACCTGCTGGTTGCCGGTGACGAAATCCATCGATCCTTCGGCCAGCACCGTGCCTTCATGCAGAACGGTGACCCGGCAATCCAGGGCGCGGATGAATTCCATGTCATGCTCGACAACAACCACCGACCGGGTCTTGGCCAGCTCTTTAAGCAGACTGACAGTGACCGCGCGTTCCGGGGCTGTCATACCGGCGGCCGGCTCGTCAACAAGCAGCAATTTCGGCTCCTGCGCCAGCAGCATGCCAATCTCCAGCCACTGTTTCTGACCGTGGCTGAGCGCACCAGCCCGCCGCGCAAGGCTGTCAGCAAGCTGGATCTGCGTGGCGATTTTCAGAATTCTGTCCTCATCATGGGCTGATCGACGATATGTCAGAACCGCTAACGGGTTGCGCCGATTGGCAAGCGACATCATCAGATTGTCATGCACCGTCTGGTCTTCGAATGTCGTCGGCTTCTGGAACTTGCGACCAATGCCAAGCTGGGCGATCTGCGATTCCGACCGTTTCAGAAGCGAGATGCTGGTCGCGCCCCAGCGCACATCCCCGCTGTCGGGTCTGGTCTTGCCGGTCACGATGTCCATGAAGGTTGTCTTGCCAGCACCGTTCGGGCCGATGATGGCTCTGAGCTCACCCTCGCCAATGTCAAAGCTCAGGGCGTTGATTGCCTTGAACCCGTCAAAGGACACCGAAACATTGTCGACGTGAAGAAGCTGTGCCATCACTCTTTTCCTCGCACAGTGAAGCGGTCAATCAGCCCGCCAAGACCTTGCGGCGCATAGATGGTCACAACGACAAAGCTCAACCCCAGAAGCACCAGCCACCAGTCGGTCCAGATGATGGTGGCAAAGCCAAGCGGGATATCGGGGGCCTGACCGCCGGTGAAATAGCTGGACAGCAGCGAGACAAAGGCCGCGCCGATGACCGCACCATAAATCCGCCCACGCCCGCCAATCGCCACCCAGACCGCAAGATAGATTGAAGCAATCGGTGCCAGCTCTGTCGGATTGATGATACCCGCCTGCGGGTAATAAAGCGCTCCGGCCACCGCCGCGATCACCGCCGTCAGCACAAAGATGAACAGCTTGTAGCTCTCGACGTTATAGCCAAGGAAGCGCACCCGCGCCTCATCATCGCGAATACCCCGGATGATGTTGCCAAGCTTGCTGTCGACAACCGCCATCGCGCCGATATACGTGACGGCTAGGGCAAGTGCGCTGACCAGAAAGAAGATGATCGACAGGGTGCCCTGCGAGATATGGTCAAAGCCGGGAATATTCTGCAGACCCGACAGCCCGTTATTGCCGCGAAGGCCACTGTCGTTCTGCAACAGATACAGCGACAGCGCCAGGGTCATCGCCTGCGTCAGGATCGACAGATAGACACCATTGACGCGTGAGCGGAACGCCAGCCAGCCAAAGACAAAGGCAAGCAAACCGGGCACCAGAACGACAAAGGCCAACTGTACCCAGAACAGATCGGCAAAGGCCCAGATGGCCGGTATCTCGGCACCGCCAACGACGCCAAAGATCTGCGTGCCGACAGCCTCGCTGATTTCAGTCGGGCTTGGCGGAAGGGCATTGTTCCGCGCCGCCTCGATGACAATCATCTTGGTGCGGGCAAACATCATCCACATGCCGATCATGTAACCACCAAGCGCAAAGAAGGCAAAATGGCCAAGTGACAGGATTCCGCAAAAACCCCAGACCAGGTCCATGGCGATGGCGATCATGCACAGGCACAACGTCTTGCCAAGGGTCTTGGTAAAGCTGGTCGAGATCACGCCAATCCCGAATCCCTCTCCAAGTATGGTCACCGCGATCGAGACCAGTGCCAGCACCCCCAGAAAGACCAATACGGACGGGTTGCTGATCAGATGTCGGGTCAGGACGGTCCTTTGCAAGAGGTCAGACATTGATCAGGCCTCCGCCGCGCGGCCCTTTTGGGCGATGATGCCACGGGGCCGGAACTGGATGAACAGAATGATAAAGATGATCATGTAGGTTTGCGCCGCCAGCGTATTCGAAGGGTTGAACCATTCGATCCCCTTCTGCAACGAGCCGATCATCACCGCCCCGGCAAGGGTGCCCCATATATTGCCGACGCCGCCGACAACAACCGTCATGAAGCTCTGCACGATATAGTCGGCACCAAGTTCGGAGGTCACCTTGGAATAGAGGCCGATGGCAACACCGGCGATGCCGGCAATGCCGGACCCAAAGCCGAAGGTCAGCATGTTGATCCGGTCAGGATTGATACCCATGCTGGCGGCCATCGCCGGATTTTGGGTCACGGTTCTTGTCTCGAGCCCGAAACGGGTGCGCTTCATCACATACAGAAGAAGACCGAGAAACAGCAACGCAAGGAAGAAAATGGCAATGCGGATATTGCTGATGGCCAGCACATCATTCACCGCAAAAGCCCCGTCAAGCCAGCCGGGCGATGTCAGCGGCCGCGCCTGTGTGCCAAAAATGTTCTTTGCGATCTGCTGCAGTGCGATGCTGATACCGAACGTGGCAAGAAGCGTCTCCAGCGGCCGCTTGTAAAGATGGCGGATGACAAGCCGTTCCATCACCACACCAGCGGCAAAGGTGACAAGAAATGCCGCCGGTATCGCGATGATAATCGACAGGGTGTAGTTCGGCACGAAAAGCTGCACGACATAGCCTGTGTAGGCACCCATCATGATGAACTCGCCATGCGCCATATTGATGACCCGCATCACGCCAAACGTAATGGCAAGGCCGATGGCCGCCAGAAAATAGATGGAGGCGAGGCTGAGCGCATCTACCAGAAGATCGATATATTTATACAAGGTGACCTTTGTCTGAATGGCGTTCAGAACATCCCGCGCCGCATCTGTGACCAGCGATGACGGGTTGTCATAGATCGCAAAGAACCGCGCATTATCAACCGCCTGTTGCCGCGCCTGATCGGAAATGAGCTGCGGCGCGACCCCGCGATCGACAAGCTGCTGATAGGCAGCATCGCGCGCGGTATCACTGTCGAGACCGGATGTTGGGTAGCTGCCCACTTTGCCGTCAACAGTGGCGGCGATCAATGCCTCGTCGCGCATCGCCCGTGTCACGAAGGCTGGTGCCAGCCCGGCAGCGACCATCATCTCGTATGCCGTCACCACCCTGAGCACGGCATCCTTGCCGCCAAATTCCGACAGCCTGGCTGCCGACCCGTCGGATCTTTTGATCGTGCGGCCGGGTGTAATCTCCCGCGCCAGGTTGGCATCGTCCGGCAGCGTTGTCGCAACGCGCACTGTACTTGTCAGCATCGGGGTCAGGGCAGCGCGCACATCAAGCGACAGGTCACCGGCAAGGCCGCGTATCGCCTGCTCGACCTCAGCATCATCAGTGCCATGCGCCAGCATGCCGAACACATATGCCTTTTCCATTTGCACCTTCAGGGCTGGCACAGTCTCGTTGGTGATCGCCGCCTTCAACGGCGCGAGATGCGATGACTGGATATCGCGCAGCAATGTTGTCAGGGTTGTTTCGCGAATGTCAGGATCAGGATTGCCAAGCTGGAAAGGGACAAGCGTGGCTGCAATCTTCGAGCGCACCCCGCTGTTCGGCTTGATCTGCTTTATCGATTTGGCTGACACGAGGCCGATCTCGGCCCCCGTGACAGCGTCACGGATCAGCATTTGCTTTTTGCCATCAGCCGATTTCGCAGCTTTTTCGGCAAGGACAAACCGTCCGCTTTCCTTGATGAAGTAAAGTTTCTTGGCCTGCCAGTCAGTAAGGAACCGCTCCGCTTCCGCGCCGCCATATTGCTGAAGCGCGTCAAGCACCGGACCGACTGTTTTGGATGAGCTCTTTGTAATCAGCTTGGCGTTTGTCTGGACAAGGTCCTGCAAACTGGCTGTGGCGATGGCCGGTGTCAGCACCAGCAGGCAAAGGCTGGTCAGAACGGCGACAATAAATTTATGCACGGTATTCAATCCATAAAACTTCGGGGAGCCCGGAGACATGAATCATGTCTCCGGGAACGTTCAGTGTGGTCGGATTGGCCGTCTAGTAGATCGACTTGATCTGGACGCAGGTCTCTGTCGCGGTATTGAACATGCCGCACTTCAGGTCCTTCCAGTCAGATACCAAAACCTTTGATTCCGGCAGGAAGTCTGTCCAGGCGTCACCAGGCACTTCTGTGGTCTGGCTGATAATGTCGAACTGGCCGTCTTCCTGAATCTCGCCAATCAGAACCGGCTTTGCGAGATGGTGGTTCGGCAGCATCTCTGCCATGCCGCCAGTCAGGTTCGGGAAGGTCAGGCCATACATGTTATCGCGAACCGCATCCACGTCGGTGGTGCCCGCTTTGGTGGCGGCCTCGACCCACATGTTGAAGCCGATGTAATGCGCTTCCATCGGATCGTTGGTCACACGCTCGTCACCCATCTTGTCTTTCCACGCCTTGATGAAACCGTCATTGGCGTCGCTCTCTGCGGACTGGAAGTAGTTCCAGGCTGCCAGATGGCCAACAAGGTTTGTGGTGTCGAGACCGGACAGTTCTTCTTCACCGACCGAGAACGCCACGACCGGAATGTCGTCTGCAGACACACCTGCCGCTGCAAGCTCTT
>ERZ802821.81-NODE-81-length-45711-cov-13.2696_pt1 | contig 45711 bp, 53 predicted proteins | sample MGYA00345648_ERZ802821 | MGnify/ENA primary metagenome ERZ802821 (study PRJEB30503, sample SAMEA104212357) | marine metagenome | biome: Westerlies Biome; feature: [SRF] surface water layer (ENVO:00010504) within the epipelagic zone...; material: water (ENVO:00002006)... | reverse complement strand
GAAATTTTAATGATATGCCTAAAGTTCCAAAAAAAAGATACCAGCAAATAATGACCCCTTACATGAAAAAAATTGGTGGCCTTGGACTTGAGATGATGTATCAAACTTGCACAGTCCAAGCTAATTTTGATTTTACATCTGAGTCTGATATGGCAAAGAAAGTTAATGTCTCAGCAGCTTTGCAACCTTTAGCAACTGCACTATTTGCAAATTCACCTTTTAAAAATGGTAATATTAATGGTTATTTATCCTATCGAAGTATTATTTGGGATAATACTGATAAAGATCGAACGGGTATTTTACCTGGTATGTTAGATAAGAATTTTAGCTTTGAGCAATATGTTGATTACCTTTTAAATGTACCTGTTTATTTTTTAAGTAGAAACAATTCATATATTGACACTACAGAATATACATTTAAAGAACTGCTTGATGGTAAAAATAAAGATATTAATTCAGATGAAATTACTATTTTAGATTGGGAAACTCATGTATCGACAATATTTACTGAGGTAAGATTAAAGACTTATATAGAGATGAGAGGTGCTGATGCTGGAAGTTATAAATCACTATGTGCACTACCCGCATTGTGGACTGGCATACTATATGATGATGAAACCTTAGATGCTGCCAATGATATTGTAAAAAATTGGTCTTTAAATGACATTTTAAATTTTAAAATAGATAGTGCTAAATCTGGATTAAAGATATCAATAAACAATAGGACTGGTTGGAATATCGCTAATGAGTTATTAGAAATCTCTATGCATGGTTTAGAAAAGAGAAAACAATTTAATTATAGTGGGGAAAGTGAGAGTCAGTTTCTAGGGTATCTATTTAATTTAGTAAATAAAAAAGAAGTTATGGCCTCTAAAATAATTAATTCTTTTCAAGAGGAATGGAATAAAGATTTTAACAATTTGTATTCAGAATTATCTTTCTAATTATCATCTTGCAGTACCGCCAACAGTGAGATCATTAACCAGCATTGTCGGCTGTCCTACTCCAACCGGAACGCTTTGACCGCCTTTACCACAAGTGCCAATACCAGTATCCATTGCACTATCATTGCCCACCATTGAAACCCTGTTTAAAACATCGGGTCCATTACCAATTAAAGTTGCGCCTTTTACTGGTTGTTCAATTTTTCCATCAACAATTTTGTAGGCTTCTGTGCAAGAAAATACAAATTTTCCACTTGTAATATCAACTTGGCCGCCACTAAAATCTACAGCATATATTCCATTTTTAACTGAACTTATTATTTCCTCAGGCTCTTTATCTCCAGACATCATATAAGTATTAGTCATTCTTGGCATTGGGGCATGAGCATAGCTTTCCCTTCTACCATTGCCAGTAGGGCTTACCCCCATTAAATTAGAATTGTGTCTATCTTGCATGTAGCCTTTAAGAATTCCATTTTCAATTAAAGTTGTGCAGCTTGTTGGTGTTCCTTCATCGTCAATACTCAAAGAACCTCTTCTAGAGTCTATAGTACCATCATCAACTACTGTAACAGAATCATGTGCAATTTTTTCACCTATCAAATTTGAAAAAGCCGAAGTTTTTTTTCTGTTAAAATCTCCTTCAAGTCCATGTCCTATCGCTTCATGTAGAAGTATTCCTGGAAACCCAGATCCAAGCACAACATCCATTTCTCCGGCGGGCGAGTCGATTGACTGAAGATTTATTTCTGCTTGCTTCAAAGCGCCATCAACTTGTTTTTTCCAATAATCCTCTTCCAAAAACTTTTGATAATCTACTCTGCCACCAACACCCCGGCTTCCTGTTTCGAGCCTACCATTTTTTTCTAAGACTACTGAAATATTTAATCTTACTAAAGGCCTGATATCTTCTACAAGAAGGCCATCTGGTCGATATATTCTTACTACTTGCCATTCTCCACTGAGAGAGGAAGAAACTTGTTTAACCAAAGGATTGATTGATCTTGCGTATTTATCAATTTCTTCAAGTGTCTTAACCTTATTTTCAAAATCAACAGAATTTACTGGGTTTAAATCAGAGTATAGTTTCTTATTGGTACGATTGAAGCTTGAGTTGTAGTTGCCTTTATTATTTTTAGTAATGAAGCTAACGGTATCGCTTGCTCTTTTTAATGACGCTTTATCAATATCAGATGAATGTGCATAACCAGTTGCCTCATTCGCAATTGCTCGAAGCCCAAATCCCTTTGAAACATCAAATGATGCATTTTTTAGCTTTCTATCATCAAAAACGAAACTTTCACTCTCGCAATATTCAATAAATAACTCGCCATCATCTGCATTGTGGAGAGAATCATTGACTATTGTATTAATTGAATCTGATGTTAAGTCACTTTCTTTAAAGAAAAGTTCTTCAGTATTAATACTTTCAATATGTATATTCGAATTGTCCTTATTAATCATAATAAATATATAGTTTTAAAATCAGCCAAATTTGATTAAAAAATTGCGTCATTCTGTCGCAAAAAAATTACTACCAAAATAAATACTATTCCCATTAAAATTGCTATTGCAATTCAATAAAATAGCTATATTTAGCTAGTAAATCAAGTCGTGAATATAATGTACATTATCAGATTAATATCGGTATTTTTAGCAAGTACAGCTGTAGTATTTGCAGACACACTTCCAAAAGACTGGCAACTAAGTTTTCAAGAACCTGCAACTGATCTTATGGCGGATGTAATGAACTTTCACTCTTACATACTTATGCCCATTATCACAGCAATTTCATTATTAGTCCTAGGCTTGCTTTTGTTCGTTTATTTCAGATTTAACAGCTCAAAAAACCCGGTCGCATCAACGACAACTCACAATACGCTTATTGAGATTTTATGGACTGTAATTCCAGTAGTATTATTAATTATCATAGCTATTCCATCATTTAGAATTCTCTATGTTTCAGAAACAATTCCAGATTCAGATATAACGATTAAAGCTACTGGTCACCAATGGTATTGGACTTACGAATACCCTGACTATGGAGATTTTGCCATTGATGCAAATATGTTAGACGATTCTGAGCTCTCTGATCCAAAACTAAGGTTATTAGAAACTGACACACAAGTTGTAGTTCCGGTTAACAAAGTAGTGAAATTATTGATAACTTCTAATGATGTTTTACACTCTTGGACAATCCCAGCATTTGCAGTTAAAATGGATGCAGTCCCAGGAAGGATCAATGACACATGGTTTAAGGTTAATAATGAAGGTGTTTATTATGGCCAATGTTCTGAGTTGTGTGGTCCTAGACATGCTTTCATGCCAATTAATGTTAAAGTTGTTTCACAAGAAGAGTTTGATGAATGGATTGAATATGCAAAAGTAGAATACGCTTCTGTTGATAAAAAACAAATTAAATTAGCCGCTAGATAAATAAGGAGAAAATAAATGGTAGATGTTACCCCAGATATTATAGATCATTCTCATGATCATCACCCTACTGGATGGAGGAGATATTTGTATTCCACCAATCATAAGGATATTGGAACTCTCTATTTAATCTTTGCAATTATAGCTGGTGTTATTGGCGGTGTGATGTCTGTAATAATGCGGATCGAACTTATGTATCCTGGAGATGGTATTTTAGGAGGTGATCATAACCTCTATAATGTATTAGTTACAAACCATGGCTTAATAATGATTTTCTTCATGGTGATGCCAGCCATGATAGGGGGTTTTGGAAATTGGATTGTACCACTTATGATAGGTGCACCAGACATGGCTTTTCCTAGAATGAATAATATATCTTTTTGGCTTTTGCCCGCTTCCTTCATTTTGTTAATTGCATCGTTATTCGTTGAAGGTACTGCAGGTGGAGATGGTGTTGGAGGTGGATGGACATTATACCCTCCACTATCTTCTTCTTTAGGTGCTCCTGGCCCTGCGGTTGATCTTGCCATCTTCTCACTTCACATAGCTGGCGCATCTTCAATTCTTGGTGCAATTAATTTCATTACAACAATATTTAATATGCGTGCACCTGGAATGACATTACATAAGATGCCATTATTCGTTTGGTCTATTTTAGTCACTGCTTTTCTTTTATTACTATCATTGCCAGTATTAGCAGGTGCTATCACTATGCTGCTTACTGATAGAAATTTTGGTACAGCATTTTTTGCTGCGGAAGCTGGGGGTGATCCAGTTTTATTTCAGCACTTATTTTGGTTTTTTGGTCACCCAGAAGTCTATATCCTAATTTTGCCAGGCTTTGGTATTATCAGCCATGTAGTGTCAACATTTTCGAAAAAACCAGTGTTCGGATATTTAGGTATGGCTTATGCGATGGTTTCAATTGGCTTCCTTGGTTTCATTGTCTGGGCTCATCACATGTATACAGTTGGAATGAGTGCAGACATCAAAGCATACTATGTATTTGCAACTATGGTTATTGCTGTTCCAACAGGTATTAAAATATTTTCTTGGATTGCCACGATGTGGGGTGGTTCTGTTGAGCTAAAAACTCCTATGTTATGGGCAATGGGATTCATATTTTTGTTTACGGTTGGTGGTGTTACGGGTGTGGTTTTAGCAAATGCTGGAATAGACCATTCGTTGCATGATACATACTATGTTGTTGCTCACTTCCACTATGTTCTTTCTATGGGTGCTGTATTTGCAATATTTGCAGCTTTCTATTATTGGTTTGGAAAAATGACAGGAAGAAATTATTCAGAATGGCTTGGAAAATTACATTTTTGGTTAACATTCATCGGTGTTAACATTGTATTTTTTCCTCAGCACTTCTTAGGTTTAGCGGGAATGCCACGAAGATACGTTGATTACCCAGATGCCTATGCGGGATGGAATTATGTTTCTTCAATTGGTTCTTATTTGTCATCTATCGGGCTTTTAGTTTTCTTTGTTATGCTAGCTTACGCATTTATGAAAAATGAACAATGTGAAGATAATCCATGGGGTGAGGGTGCAGATACTTTAGAATGGACTTTATCATCTCCTCCACCATTTCACCAATTTGAAGAATTACCTGAAATAAAGTAATAGGAGAGGGGGCATAGTATTGTCACAAACAACATTAATTCGTGAAGTAAATAAACAGCAATTGCTCAATGGACTGACTTTTAAACTAAAGGCATATTTTTCCCTTTTGAAACCTAGAGTTATGTCACTATCAATATTTACTAGCTTTGTTGGGATGTTAATTGCTCCAGCAGAAAGCTCTATATATTCAAGTTGTTTGATCATTCTCGCTATATCAATAGGCTCGGGCGCTTCTGGTGCTCTAAACATGTGGTATGAGCGTGATACCGATAAGTTAATGACTAGAACAAAAGATAGAGTAATTCCCGCAGGAATTATTGCACCCACCAACGCATTAATATTCGGAACTTCTCTCTCTATCTTATCTGTAACTATCTTGTACTATGTTTCAAATTTTTTAGCAGCTTGCCTTCTTGCCTCAACAATAGCTTATTACATATTCGTCTACACAATATGGTTAAAAAAAAGAACCCCACAAAATATAGTAATTGGAGGAGCAGCAGGTGCCTTTCCACCAATGATTGGTTGGGCGGCAGTCACAGGCTCACTATCATATGAACCATTAATAATATTTATGATTATATTCTTATGGACTCCACCACACTTCTGGGCATTAGCACTTTATAAATCTAATGAGTATAAAAAAGCAGGCATTCCAATGATGCCAGTAATTGTAGGGTCAAAAAAAACACTTAATATGATTGTAACTTATAGTTTTTTACTTATGCCTTTTACAGTCGGCCTTGGAATATTTTTTTCTTACTTTTATACTTTTTCCGCATTAATTCTGAGCATAATTTTCATTTTTTTATCATTAAAACTTAAAAATACCCCAACTGATGATCAAAATTTTGAGAAAAAAGCCCAACAGTTTTTTTATTTTTCTATTATTTTTTTGTTTAATATTTTTTCAATTTTACTAATTGATAGTGTGTTAATGTAAATGGTTGATAAAAAAACAAAAAAGAAAAATATATATACAGCTGTTTTTTTAGGCAGCTTAATGGTTTTATTTTTTCTTTACACTATATATAAAATATCAAACATGTCTTATCCATCATGATCAACAACATATTTAATTATCTATCAGAAAAAAATAACAAAGTAGCTGTAGGCCTCTTTTCACTTGTCTTAGCCATGCTATTTTTGGCTTATGCATCTGTTCCCTTGTACAATCTATTTTGTAAGGTCACAGGTTTTGGAGGTACTCCTAACATTACTCAAATTGAAAGTGAGTTTGTTCTGGATCAGACTATAGAAGTTAGGTTTGACGCAAACGTTTCATCAGATTTAAACTGGGATTTTTATCCAGAACAAAAAACCTATAATTTAAAAATAGGAAAAGATTATACTGCAAATTACATTGCAGAAAATAATTCTAGTGTCCCTATTAGTGGCACCGCTTCATTTAATGTAAGTCCTAATGATGCTGGAAAATACTTTAGTAAGTTGGAGTGTTTTTGTTTTCATGAACAATCATTACAGCCAGGAGAGCAAAGGGTCATGCCTATTAACTTTTATATTGATCCAGAAATTGTTAATGATAAATTTATAGGCGACCTGTCTGAAATAACTTTATCCTATACCTTTTACGAAACATCTGATAACAAGAATTTATGAGTACAAACAATCCAAAAGGTCATGATTACCACCTAGTAGACCCAAGTCCATGGCCCTTATTGGCTTCAATTGGTGCCTTGGTTCTATGTTTTGGTGCTGTAATCTACTTTAGGACTGATAACGCTTGGACCATGATTATTGGACTACTTGCTGTCACCTATGTAGCGTTCATGTGGTTTAGGGATATCATAATTGAAGGCGAAAAAGATGGGCATCATACTACAGTTGTTCAACTTGGTTTAAGGTATGGAATGACATTATTTATTGCATCAGAAGTTATGTTTTTTGTTGCATGGTTTTGGGCCTATTTTAATGCAAGCTTATACCCAACTGAGCAAATAGGCTCTACATGGCCACCACTTGATATTGAGCTTTTAGATCCCTGGCATATCCCACTAATTAATACTTTAATTTTGCTTTTATCTGGAACCTCAGTAACGTGGGCTCATCATGCACTACAAGAAGGTCATCGAAAAGAAGTGATCCAAGGCTTAGTAATAACTGTAATTCTAGGAGTTATATTTTCTGGTTTTCAAGCATATGAGTATATGCATGCTCATTTTGATTTTGCTGGCCATATTTATGGTGCAACTTTCTTTATGGCAACCGGTTTTCATGGTTTTCATGTTATTATTGGAACAATATTTTTAGCTGTTTGCCTAGGAAGAGCTATGGCAGGACACTTTAAACCAGACCATCATTTTGGTTTTGAAGCAGCTGCTTGGTACTGGCATTTTGTAGATGTTGTCTGGCTGTTTTTATTTGCAGCTATATATGTCTGGGGCTCATATTAAAGAGCCATCTTTGATAAAAAACATTACTTTTCATTCACTTTTTTTATTAGCTTTAGTTTCTTTACTATTCTTAGGTTTTTGGCAGTTGCAAAGATTAGAATGGAAAGTTGAACTTTTATCATCAATAAAAAATGGATTATCAGAAGGCATTGTAGAATTTCCTTTTGATATTAATAATAGTGAATTTTTATATAAAAAATCTTCAATCTCAGGAAAAATTGATCATTCTAATGAAATGCATTTCTTTAGTATTAATTCATTTGGTCAGTCTGGCTACAATATAGTTGTGCCTTTAAAAAGCGAAGGTAGAACTGTCTATATTGATTTAGGCTGGACAGATTTTGATACAATTAACTCAAAAGAATTTAATTTTAGGACTTTAAATGATGAGCTTTATTTTGAGGGGATTCTTGTTTTTTCAAAAGAAAGAAAATTATTCTCTCCAAAGCCTAATATAGCTAAAAATAATTGGTATCTTTTGAACGTAGATGAAATGGATAATCATACAAAGCTCAAAAGTGAGCAATATATTCTAAAGGTGATGAAACAAGAATATTTTACTGATTTATTAAATGAGTTTACAGCTATAAATATTCCCAATAATCACTTACAATATGCGATTACATGGTTTGTTTTAGCAATAGCTATTGCAATCATGTATTTGACTTTTATTTATAAAAATATTTTAAAAAAATGAGATATTTAAGTACTCGAGGGGCAGATAAGAATCTTTCATTCAAAGGCATTTTGTTTTCAGGTCTTGCTTCTGATGGTGGCCTTTATGTTCCAGAGAAATGGCCTCAGGTAGATTACGAAAAGTTAAAAAAACAAAGTAACTACTCAGATCTTGCTTTTGAAATTATCCATCCATTCATGGAGGGAGATATAGAAAATACAATACTTAAAAAAATTATTAAAGATGCTTATTCAAATTTTAGTAGGGATGAGATAATCAGTTTTAAAAATTTAAAAAAAAATGAAAAAATTATAGAGTTATTCAATGGTCCTACACTTGCATTTAAAGATTTTGCAATGCAATTAATAATACCAATTTTTGATTACTATTTGTCTAGTAAAAAAGAAAAGCTCAATTTAATCGTTGCTACCTCTGGTGATACTGGTTCTGCAGCAATTAATGCAGTACAAAAAAGTTCAAAAATAAATATCTTTTGTCTTTTTCCAAAAAATCGAATTTCAGATTTTCAAAAAAAACAAATGACCACAGTTCATGGAAATAATATATTTCCGATTGAAATAGATGGAACATTTGACGACTGTCAAAACATTGTAAAGTCAATTCTGATTGATAAAAGCTTTTCAAATGAGTTCTCTATAGCAGCTGTAAATTCTATAAACTGGTCCCGCGTTATGGCACAAATTATTTATTATTTTTATTCATTAATTAAAAATGATATTTCTGAAAAAGATTTAATTAATTTTTCAGTCCCAACTGGGAATTTTGGAGATATATACGCAGGTTATGTGGCTATAAAAATGGGATTACCAGCCAATAAATTAGTCATTGCAACTAATGAAAATGATATCTTAGATAGATTTATTAAGTCTGGAAATTATTCAATAAACGAAGTAGCAAAAACTTCTAGCCCAAGTATGGATATTGCAATAGCGAGTAATTTTGAGCGCTTGCTCTTTGAACTAAATAATAAATCAACAGAGAAGACATCAAAATATATGGATGACTTAAGAACAAATAATGGATTTGATGTTTCTGAAGATCAATTAAATTTAGTAAAAAAATTATTTGCTTCTAAGCGTATAAATCAAGATGAGGTAGAAAATCTAATCAAAAATACATATGACGAATTTAATTATGTTATAGACCCACATACCGCTATTGGTTTAGGTGCTTCAAGAGAAATAAATAATGAAGATGAATATAATTTTATTTTAGGAACAGCTCATCCACTGAAATTTTCGAAAACTGTAGAAAAAGCTATAGAAGAAAATATATACAGCAGTGATATAACTCATGGGGACTTTAAAGAAGAAGAGAAGTTTTTTAGTTTTGAAAATTCAGAGAGCAAAGTAAGGGAAATAATTAAAAATAATGTTAATAAATAAATGACAATTTTACGATCTTATAACTTTAAAAAAAACTCCCTAGAGCTAAATGGGGATAATGTACTACTAAGACCACCTCAGTATAGCGACTGGATAGATTGGTCTAAAGTCAGGGAAGTAAATAAATTATATTTACAACCCTGGGAACCTCTTTGGTCTCCTGGTGAGCTAGAAAGAAGTTCATTTGTCAAGAGAGTTAGAATGTTTGAAAAGTTGTCTACAAATGATGAAGCATACTCATTTTTAATATTTAAAAATGAAAATACAGAATTTATTGGAGAGTTAAATATTAGTAATATTCAAAGAGGCATAATTCAGTCTTGTTCTATTGGTTATTGGATAGCAAAAAAATATGAAGGTTTAGGGATGATGAGTGAGTCACTAGAGTTAGTAAAAAGTTTTATCTTTCATCAGCTCAAACTCCACCGCATTGAGGCGGCATGCTTGCCACACAACAGTCCTTCATTAAAAGTATTATTAAAAAATGGCTTTAAGATAGAAGGTACAGCCCGCAAACTATTGAAAATTAACAATAAATGGCAAGATCATACTGTATTCTCATATTTATATGAAGATTATAAAAATTTAAAATAACTCTATTTCTCCATCGCCATCATCAACAAAAAAATCTTCTAATGGCTTAGCGTCAGGAGTTGCTAAATACTCATCTAAGTTATTTTTTCCTGATGCAATTATAGTACTATCATCTACACACATATTGCCTGTAAATTTTTTAGAATCTTGAGTTAAAATGATATATGCAGCATCACCCATAATTTCTGGCTTACGGCACTGACTTAATCCTTTATCTGGAAGTGTAGCGCCAAGAATATTTCTTACTGCTGAAGTATCAATCATAGTTCTTGGCCATAAAGAGTTTACTGCTATACCAAACGTTTTAAGTTCTTCCGACATACCTAAAGTGCACATACTCATACCATATTTTGCCATAGTATATGCTACGTGAGGTTTAAACCATTTAGAAGCCATGTTTAATGGCGGTCCTAAGTTAAGTATATGGGGATTTTCTGCTTTCTTTAAATGTGGTATGCAAGTTTTAGAAACTAAAAAAGTCCCTCTAGTATTAATATTGTGCATAAGATCATATCTTTTCATTTCTGTATGCAAAGTAGAAGATAGATTAATTGCACTAGCATTGTTTACACAGATATCAATTCCACCAAATATTTTAACTGTTTGTTCAACTGCCTCATTTACTTGATCTTCAAACCGAATATCAGTTTTAATTCCTATTGCATCACCACCAGCTTTCTTTAATTCTTCTGCCGCAGTATGAATTGTTCCCGGTAGAGTAGGATGTGGCGTATCAGTTTTTGCAGCAATTACTATATTAGCTCCATCCTTAGCCGCTTTTTTTGCAATTTCAAATCCTATACCTCTAGTTGCACCAGTGATAAATAATGTTTTTCCAGATAAATTTTTCATTTCTTAACCTTTATTTTATGTTTTTAATATTTATGCTTCGCCACCAGAGGCAGACAAATAAGCTAAATTTATTCCTAAGTTTGTAATACTTTTATTCCATTTTTCGTTAGAATCACAATCAAATATAAAATCTTTTGTAGCACCTGCTATTAGCCAATCATTATTAGCAATTTCTTGTTCTAACTGCCCAGCACTCCAACCAGCATATCCAAATAAAACCATCTTATGAGAGGGTGTTTCTTGATTGGAGAATTTTTCAAGTACATTTGTATTAGTTGATAAACTAATATCTGAAGTTATAGACTTTGTTCCATCTTCAAAAAAATCGTTTGAATGTAATACAAATCCTTTCGTAATATCCATAGGCCCGCCGAGGAATATATCTACATTATATTGACTATCATTTGCTCCCTTTATTCCTAAGTCTTTAGAAAGCTCACTTAAATTAATTTTTTTTAGTGGTTTATTTAAAATTAATCCAAATGCTCCAGCTGCATCATGATTATAGATGAAAATAACAGTATTTTTAAATCTGTTGTCAGGCATATGTGGCATTGCAATTAAAAGCTTACCTGATATATATGTCTGAGGAATATTACTCATATTTATTAATATTAACTATAAGATGATATATTATTAGTTATCTAGAAAGAAACACTATATGACAATTAAAGTTGGTGATAAAATTGTAAATGAACCTCTAATGATTCCATCAAAAGAAAAAGGGGTAGGTTCGTTAAATTTGCAAGAATTCTCTAAGGGTAAAAAGATTGTAGTTTTTGCAGTACCCGCTGCATTCAGTCCAACTTGTTCAAGAACACACTTACCAGGGTATCTTGAAAATTATGACAAGCTAATGGAAAAAGGTATTGATGCAATAATTTGTGTTTCTGTTAATGATATATTTGTTATGAAAGCATGGGCAAAAGATCAAAATTCAGGAGATAAGGTTATACTTGCAGCTGATGGAAGTGCAAAATTTACAAAGGCTATTGGTATGGACGTTGATCTAGATACCTTTGGTCAAGGCATAAGGTCTAAAAGATATTCAATGTTGATAGATGACTCGATTATCAAAAGTATCAATATTGAGGGTAAACCAGGCCAAGCTGAAGATAGTGGTGCCACAAAGATGTTAGAGATAATTGGCTAGCTAAATAACTGAGGTTGCCAAATAATCAGCTCTTTCATTACCATAAATGCCGTCATGGCCTTTAACCCACACCCAGTTTACATCGTGATAATTTAATAAATTATCTAATTCAATCCATAAATCTTTATTCTTTACGTCTTTCTTTTGTGCTGTTTTCCAATTATTTTTTTTCCAATTTATAATCCATCTTGAAGCACCATCCATTACGTACTTTGAGTCTGTATGGATTGTTAGTTTACTATTGATTGTAAAAAATTTTAAAGCTTCGATAACTGCTTTTAATTCCATTCTATTATTAGTCGTATTTTCATCGCGTCCTGATAGCTCTGTAACATTGCCTGAATTCTCAATAAAAACACCCCAACCACCTGGACCTGGATTTCCTGAGCATGCGCCATCAGTATATATTTTAATCAGACTATCAGATTCCATATTCATCGACACTTTTCACACTTTGATGAAACTTTAGCTTTTCAAAGTATTCATTTGGATCTTTAGTAATTACTAGGTCACTTTTAACATTATGTATCTCATCATAAAGTCTTGTAAGCAAGAACCTAAGAGATGCCGCTCTAGCTAAAATAGGAAGAGACTCTAGCTCAACTTTATTAATATTTCTTATAGAATTATACTGTTGTAGAAAATGTTTAGCTTTTGATACATTAAATTCATTATTTCTTTCAAAACACCAAGCATTTATACAGATTGCTAGTTCATATGCATAATAATCATTACAAGCAAAGTAAAAATCAATAATTCCAGATAATCTATCGTTTATAAAAAAAACATTATCTGGAAAAAGATCAGCGTGAATAATACCCGATGGTAAGTTATTAGGGATTTTATCCTTTAGAAAGTTATATTCTTTGTTAATGATCTCAATAAGATCAGAGTATTTGCTTATATGTAGACTATTGATTGTATTTACTAAACTACCGAGGTGCTTGATACCTAAAGTGTTATCTCTTTGAATATCAAGCTGATCTGATGACAAGTGAAATCTAGCTAAGTTCATGCCTAGTTCAGCACAATGTTTTGGTTCAATTTTTTTAAGGGATTTACCTTCAATAAAAGAAGTAATTACTGCGGGCTTATCTTTTATATAATTATAAAGCTTATCTGATTTATCTTTTATAACTTGAGGGCATTTAGTTTTACTTTCACTTAGATGATTCATTAAAATAAAAAAGTAAGGTAAATCGTTTTCATTAGTCCTTTTTTCAAAAATTGTAAGAATATATTTAAAATTTTGAGTTTCTAAAAGATAGTTTGAATTCTCAATACCTTCCTTTATGCCGGAAAATTGAAGCAAGTTTTCTAATTCATAAAGGTTTAGAAAAGAATTAAGCTCGTCATGAGTAATATTTGTATAAACGGCCATAATACACTTATAGCTTATGTTTCTGTTAGTTAAAATGAGTTTTAATAGCTGAAAAGAAATTAGATTTTAAGCTTATCTATATCTTTTAGGCTATCAGCGAATATTTGTTCAGACTTTTCAACTGAAATTTTTTCAGAAACAAGTTTTTCTGCAGCATTTATAGACTGCTCAACAATAGTTTGTTGGATTTTAGACATTGCCTGTAATTCAGCCTGATTAATTTTTTCTATTGATTGAGCTTCTTGTCGCTTAATAATTTCTTCACTTTTAGTAAGTGCAGCATGTTCGTAAATTTGTGCTCTTTCTCTAGCATTAGCGATTATATTATCTGCTTCTTTTAAAGCGTCTTCCTTTTTTCTTTGGTATTCAGCTAATAGTGTATTTGCTTCCTCTTTTAGCTCCATTGCGTCACTTAACTCTTTCTTGATCCTTTGAATTTGCTCATCTAGCAGATTTGTAATCATTTTTGGGGCCTTTAAATACAAACCTATACCGACGAAAATAATAAAAGCAACTAATGTCCAAGAAGCCGGTTGCGAAAAAAATTCCATATTATATTAAATGCTTTCTAATATCTTCTTTATTAATTTTTTTATCTATAAATTTTTCAACAATTGATTGAGTGGTTTCAATTGTTTTCTCTCTAATGTCATTCACCGCATTCTTTTCTTTATTTTCTATTGCCTGTTGGGACTCTTCGATTAATTTTTTAATTTTTTCATCAGTTTCTTTTTTTGATAAATCAATTTTTTTGTCAATATCTGATTTTGTATTATTAAATATTGAGATTGCTTCAATATTACTACTTGTAATTTTTGCTTCATATTCTTCTAAAATTGATTGTGCTTCAATTTTTAGTTGTTCAGCATCACTTAAATCATTAGATATTTTATCTTTTCTCTCTTCTACAGTGGTTCTCAACTGTGGGATCGCTATCTTCCACATAAATATATACAAAATTCCAAAAGTAACTATTAACCAAAAGATTTGAGATGAATAACTGCTTATGTCCATCTGCGGCAGACCACCGCCTTCACTTGCAGCAAATGATTTTACTGACATTAATGAAAAGGCGGTGATTAATAAGACTTTGATATATTTCATGAGACTAAGCTTAATCCTTAGAATTATCCAAAGAGGATTAGAAATGCTATAACTAATGCAAACAACGCAATTGCCTCAACAAGAGCAAATCCAAGAAGAACTTGTCCAAACGCTTGTTGTTGAACAGATGGATTTCTAAATATACCTGCAATATACGCTCCGAAAACAGTACCCAATCCTACACCGGGTCCTGCGACTCCAATTGTTGCTAATCCTGCACCAATTAGTTTTGCTGCTTCTACTTCCATTTTTATTCCTTTCGTTTTTTCATAATTAATTAATAAATTCTAATGATGCGGATGAAGTGCATCATTTAAATATATACATGTTAAAATTGTAAATATGTAAGCTTGTAAAAAAGCAATAAAAGTTTCAAGAGCATAAATTGCAACAAGACCAGCAAGTGGTATAACTCCAAAAAAACCCATCATAACAATAAAGCCAGCAAATATTTTAATTATGCTATGTCCTGCCAGCATATTGGCCATTAGTCTAACAGAAAGTGCCACTGGTCTTGAGAGATAGGATATTATTTCTATTGGTATGATTACAGGAGCCATATAAACGGGCACTCCACTTGGATAAAACATTCTTAGATAGCCAAATCCATTTTTTATAAACCCTAATGTTGTAACACCAATAAAAATTAATCCAGCAAATGCAAATGTGACCGCAAAATGACTTGTTACTGTAAACGAGTAAGGGATAAGACCAATCAAATTGCAAAAGAAGATGAACATAAATAAAGAGAATACGAAAGGAAAAAAAGCTTTACCTTGATCACCAACATTCGTTCTCAGTAAGTTAGCAATAAATTCGTATGAAAGTTCACACATAATTTGAAATCTATTAGGAATTATTGATTTTTTTGATAGACCTAACATGAAAAAAGCCATTATTGCCAATGTAGCAATAACCATAAATTGTGATGAATTTGTAAATGAAATATCTATATTTCCTATTTTGATATCTGTAATTCTTGTTATTACAAACTGATGAATAGGATCTATTAAATTTGTTGATTTCTCAGCGGCCATTGTTGTATTTTTTAGTTATTTTGCATGGATTTTGCAACCCTAAAAACATTTAATATTCCCGCCGAACTTCCAAGCAAGAAGAAGATAATCGTAAACAAAGGTCTGGTATTAAAATAACTGTCAAGAAACAAGCCTATTGCCACACCAATAGCCATAGCTGCGACAATTTCAACCGCTAATTTCAATACTTTGCCAATTGGCGATGGCTTAATATTCTGATTATTGTTTTGCTTAATACTACTTTTAGCTTCTTTGATCCTGCTATCTAAATTTTTTAATTTTGTATCATCTCCATGCATTAGGCGACGGCACCAATTTCCTCAGCTCGTTTTAAATCTACAGACACTATCTGACTAACACCTCTTTCAGCCATGGTTATTCCAAACAGCCTATCCATTCTAGACATTGTTAGTGCGTGGTGTGTGATTATCATGAATTTAGTTTGAGTTTTTTCACTAATACTATCAAGTAAATTGCAAAATCTCTCTACATTAGCATCGTCGAGAGGAGCATCAACTTCGTCCAAAACGCAAATCGGTGATGGGTTTGTCAAAAAAATTGCAAATATAAGAGACATTGCTGTTAAAGCTTGCTCTCCACCTGATAATAGTGACATTGATTGAAGTTTTTTACCTGGGGGGCTTACCATCATTTCAAGTCCTGCCTCTAATGGATCTTCAGCATCTATTAACTCTAAGTGTGCTTTGCCTCCATTAAATAGTTTAACAAAGACTTCTTTAAAATGATTATTTACAGTGTCAAATGCTTTCAGCAATCGTGTACGACCTTCTTTATTTAATTCCTCAATAGACTCTCGCATTTTTTTAATAGCTGCATCTAGCTCATTCTTTTCCGTACTCATTATCTCTAATTCATCATCTATTTCTTTTGTTTCTAAATCAGCTCTTAAATTTACAGCCCCCATAGTTTCACGCTGTTGTTTCAGTCTATCTAATTTTGTTTCTGTCCTCTCCATGTTGGATTGCATGCTATCGAGATCGTCTGTAATTTCTAATTTTTCAATAATCTGTTCAGGTTTGCATTGGAATTTTTCTTGAGACTCATCGGCAAGTTCTTGCAATCTTGATTCTGCAAGCTCTTTAGTTGCTTCGGTTCTACCTTTTGTCTCTCTAATATTTGATAAATCATTTTGAGCTTTTCTTAAACTTGCTTCTATTTCTTTTAATACATTATCAGCTTCTGCAAGTCTATCAGCAGCAAATTGCCTTTCAGTTTCGGCAAAGCCTTTGGTCTCAATTAATTGACCTCTTCTCTGAGCAATTTCTTCTGGACGATTTGAAATTTTTTTTAACTCTTCCTCAGATTTTTTCTTTCTAAGAGTAAGTTCTTGAATTTGTTCATTTGAGGACTTTATAGTCTTGTTTAACCTTTGATACTCATACGTCCAATCGCTAAATTTCTGTTCAATATCTTTTTGTCTAAGCTTATCTCTTAACTCTAAAGAGAGTGTTGCAGCATTCTTTGCATCATTGTTAGCTTTTTCGTATGCAATTTTTGCTTTATCAGAGATTTTTTCAGCATCCGATACTTTTTTAGATATATCTGACAAACTTGAATAAAATTTTTCTGTAAAAATTTTTGTCCAATTTGCTGTATCATCATAGCCCTCAACTTCTTTAAGGGTTGAATGTTTAGAGTTAATATTTTCATTAGAAACTATTGTTCGTTGCCAATCGTCTCTTTTTGAGTTTTTAATAATATTATATTGCTCAATATTTTTTTCTAGATCAGCAATTTGCTCTTCTAATTGGTCTTTTTCCTCTTTTAATAAATCAATTTTATCGTTATCGACTTCATTTATTCCCTGACTACTATCTATAGAATTTTTCTTTGCATTTAGTATTTCAAGATCTTTAGTTGAATCTTTAAGTTGGAATTGTTCTCTCTCAAAATCACTTATTATCTGTTGAATTGTTTTTTCTAAATTATATTTTGCTTCTTTTATTCTCTCTTCTTCGTGATCTAAAGATTCCCTTTCCAAATTGATCCTATTAAGCTTGGCTGCGGCTTCGATTTCTTTTTCTCTTAATGGTTTAATCTTTTCATTGGCTTGAGCTTGCTTGGTTGTAGCTTGTGTAACATCTAAGGTATATTTTTGTATTTGAGACTCACTTACTTGTAGATTATGATTAGATTTTTCATAAGACTCCTTTAGATTGAACCACTTAAGGTACATCACAATACCCTCTAAACGACTAATTTCTGAAGAGATTGATTTATAGGTTTCTGCTTGTTGAGCCTGTTTTTTTAAGTTCGTAATCTGAGAATTCAGCTGTTTCATTATATCTTTTAGTCGCTGTAAATTAGTTTCAGCAGCTTTCAATTTTAACTCAGCTTCATGTCTCCTTGAATGAAGACCTGAAATGCCTGCAGCCTCTTCCAATACAGCCCTTCGATCAATAGGCTTTGCATTTATTAATGCTCCAACTCTACCTTGACTAATTAGAGAGGGTGAATGAGCTCCAGTAGATAGGTCTGCAAAAAGTCGTTGAACATCACGAGCCCTAACTTCCTTGCCATTAATTCTATATTCAGAACCTCTATCTTTTTCAATCTTTCGTTTAACCTGAATCTCTTCTTCTTCATTAAATTCTGAAGGTGCGCTTCTATCTTTATTATCTAAAGAAATTGTTACTTCTGCATTGTTTCTTGCTGGCCTATCTGATGTTCCTGAAAATATCACATCTTCCATTCCTGAGCCTCTCATGCTTTTGGGAGATGTTTCACCCATACACCATCTTAAGGACTCAACAACATTAGATTTACCACAACCATTAGGTCCAACTATTCCTGTTAATCCCTCTTCAATGACAATTTCAGTAGGGTCAACAAACGATTTAAAACCTGTAACTTTTATTTTTTTAAATTTCATTTTTTAGTTGATATAGCTTTCTAATATTTCATCTATTTTATCACCAGATAAATTACCAGCGTACAATTCACCATTAATTATAAATGATGGAGTAGAATTAACTTCATATTCTTTAACAGCATCTATTCTAGATTTTAAAATAAAATTTGTAATTTTCTCATTATTCAAACAGCTATCAAAGTCATCGCTAGTAACGCCAAATAAGCCTGCTTGCTTAGTCAACGCCTCTGTACTATTTTCAAGAACTTTTTCTTGATCATTTGTTACAATCCATTTTGATTGTGTGCTTAGAAGTGTTTTGTTTAATTTATGAAAGTCTTTTCTTGCCGCACAGTAGAGTAATTTATAGGCGTTTAAATCAACCGCATTCAATGGAAAGGGTCTTAATTCAAAATTTACTAATCCAGTATCAATATATTTTTCTTTTAAGTGCTTGTAACCATTTTTAGAAAAGTCTGCACAATGACTACAAGTTAATGAACTGTATTCAATGATACTTATCTTTGCATCAATATTGCCAAGGATTACCGGGTCTTTAAGGTTATTTTCACTATCAAAATTCCATTCATTATTTGCAAACGCATTTGTAGATAATGAAATAGAGATAAATATTAATATTTTTAATAAGGTTTTCATTTTCAACAATTATCTACATTTAGTGTTTAATATGATATTTAACGTACAATATATTGAATATAATCAATTATTCTCAGTTTATACAGCATAATCTCTTACTTTTAATATTATTCTTATAGATAAAAATTGTGTCAGAAATTTAACTTTTTTTTATTTTCCTAGCAATTTTTGAAAAGTTTTTTTGTAGATTTGGATATTTCGATAGTAGTTCTAAATCTAAAGAATTGATATTAACTTCATCATCTAACTCATTGTTATTGTTAGGTGCAGATACTTTATTTGCCATTTTTTGTTGAATGATTTCAATCCTGTTAATGGCCTTGTAGCCAAAAAAACTATTTATTTTTGATATTAATTTAGTCTGATCATGCTGTATTGCAAAAGCAATTGTAGGATCTGCTTTAAGCTCTAAAGTTGCGGGATCCCTTAAGCTAACTTGTGATTTTTTAATTTTAATAGGTTTTGATAAATTGTAATAATTTTCACCAACTATTTCCTTCCAAGATTTAAGTAACTCGATTTCAAAAAAACCTCTCTTCTTGAGAATTTTTTTTGCCTCATCGGGAAGAAAATTTGATAATGTATTAAGTCCGTAATATTTTTTTTTATAAGCCATGAGTTTAAATTTAAAATCATCTTATCATGATCTTGAGCATTCTAAATTAATTTTTAATAAAGAAATAAATAAGTGGTACTTAAAAAATAGAAGAAAGCTCCCATGGAGATCTAATAAAAAAGACCCAAATTTCCCATATAGAGTACTGGTTAGTGAGTTTATGCTGCAGCAAACAGGTGTCAGCACTGTAGTACCGTATTTTAAACGCTTTATTCAAGAATGGCCAAATATAGATGCTTTGGCAAAAGCAACAGAAGATGAGGTTCTTAACCACTGGCAAGGACTTGGTTATTACAGTCGGGGAAGAAACTTACTAAAGACGGCAAAGATATTATGCCAGAATTATAATAGTTCAGTCCCACAAGATATTGAAAATTTAATTTCACTTCCTGGTATTGGTGAATATGCTTCAGCAGCTATCAGATCAATTGCTTTTAATAAGAAAGCAACCGTAGTCGATGGAAATGTAAAGAGAGTAATAGCTAGATTCTTTGCATTAAAAGGGAAACTAAGTGATAATGAAACAGATATTTCTAATTTAGCCAAATTTTTAACTCCTAATAAGTGCAATTCAAATTATTCTCAAGCAATAATGGAGTTTGGAGCTTTAATTTGTAGGCCTAAAAAACCTAGTTGTGATATCTGCATATTTAAAAAAGACTGTCTTTCCTTCAAACAGAAAATTGTATCAAATATTCCAGAACCAAAATTAAAAGTTAATAAAAAAGACCTTAGATGCGCATCTTTTTTGGCGATAAATAACAATTCAATATTAGTCATCAAAAGGAAAGAGAAAAATTTACTAGAGAATATGTGGCAGCTACCTTCTAGTGAGTGGGTTACAAAAAATACTAGTGATAAATTAGTTAGCCAAGCACCATTCAAAGCTAATTGGATTCAAAATCAAAAAAAAATAAAATATAAATTCAGCCACATTGATTTATTAAACGAAACTTACGTAACAAAGGTTAATTCACAAATAAATTTAGTAAATGAAAATTATAAATGGATAAATATTAAGTGCTTAGATAAATATCCTCTTGTTACTCTCACCAAAAAAATATTAGAAAATAATAGTTTAATTTAATTCTGATCTAACTTGTTGTCTTAATAAATCAATAGGCTTCAACTCACCTTCGACATCAAAATGCCAAAATGTCCATCCATTGCAAGCTTGAGCATCTTGGACTTGTGCACCAATTTGATGAATTGAGCCAGTATTTTTATTATACACAATAGACCCGTCTGCTCTGACTTTGGCTTTATATTTTTTAGCCGAATCATAAAGGTTGTCCCCTGGTTCGATTAACTTACGTTCGACAAGCCAGCCAAAAGGAACTCTTGGCTCAGATTTTTTAGATGTTGTAACTAAAATTGACTCATTTTCATAAGGTATAACTTTATCAATTCTTTTTTGGGCGTGAGCAATATATTTATTATCTCTCTCAATACCGATAAATGATCTCGACAATTTTTTTGCAACCGCTCCAGTGGTTCCAGTTCCAAAAAAAGGATCTAAGATTATATCTCCTGGGTTTGATGATGAAATTATTACTCGATGTAATAAAGACTCAGGTTTTTGAGTTGAATGTACTTTTTTTCCTTTCGAATCTTTCAATCTTTCATGGCCATTGCATATGGGCAAAAACCAATCAGATCTCATTTGAGTGTTTTCATTTAGAGACTTCATAGCCTCATAGTTAAATACATATTTTTTTGAATTTTTATTTTTAGATGCCCAAATTATTGTTTCATGCGCATTGGTGAACCTTGTTCCTTTAAAATTTGGCATCGGGTTGGCTTTTTGCCAAATAATATCGTTAAGTATCCAATAACCTAAATCTTGGAGAATGTAACCTATTCTAAAAATATTGTGATATGATCCAATTACCCAAATCGTTCCGTTTGGCTTTAAAATTCTTTGTGCTTCTTTTAACCATAATCTAGAAAAATTATCGTAGTCTTTAAAACTATCAAATTGATCCCAGTCATCATTTACCGCATTAACTTTAGAAGAGTCAGGTCTTGATAGCTCATTCTCTAATTGCAGATTATATGGAGGGTCAGCAAAAATGACATCAATACTATTTTCAGGTAGTGATTTTAAATGATCGATAGTATCGCCTGGTAAAATTTGATTTATTGGCAATGAATTTTTTTTGACCGTATTCATAAAAATAATAATGATTCATATTATTTTTCTGGTCAATAACTTAATAGACTCAATAAGTTATATGATTTTCTTAATTCAACATATTGTATATGGGTGCAAAACTTTTTCGATGTATTGGGGTTATACCCAATTTATCGAGAGCTAAAAGGTGCTGTTTTGTTCCATATCCAGAATTTTTTTCCCAAAAATATCCTGGATACTTAATAGATAATTCTTCCATTATTTTGTCTCTGTATACTTTTGCTATAATAGATGCAGCTGCAATTGATAGAGATTTATTATCACCTTTAATTATTGGATACATTTTATAGCTAAGTTCTGGTAATTTATTACCATCAATCAGAGTAGACTTTGGTATAATACTAAGACCTAAAACTGCTCTTTTCATTGCTAGTAAACTTGCTTGTAAAATATTTATTTTGTCTATCTCTTCAACTGTGGCGATGCCAATCGCATAATTGTGGTTTGCAACTAATTCTTTATTAATTTGTATTCTTTTATTTTTTGAAATTTTTTTTGAGTCATTAATGCCGTCAGGTATCGCTTCCTTATTGAGAATTATAGCAGCAGAAACAACAGGTCCAGCAAGAGGACCTCTTCCAACCTCATCTACACCGGCCACGGGCATTTCATAATTCTGATCAAATTTATACTTTGGTTCCAATTTTATTATTTTATACTATCTCTGATATTCTGAAGATCTTCCCATACATATTTCTTTTGCTTTTGTTGACGTAATAAAAATGCTGGATGGAATGTGGGCATTGCTTGAATGTTTTTTCCATTTATATTTAAAGTAAACCATCTACCTCTAATTTTTGTTATTGGAGTTTTATCTTTAAGAAGCGCATAAGTAGAGGTACTTCCTAATAATAAAAGTACTTTTGGATTAATTAATTCTATATGTTTATGAATTAAAGGCAGGCATATCTCAATTTCATTTTCAGTTGGTTTACGATTAGCAGGTGGACGCCATGGAATGATATTTGCAATATATACTTTCTCCCGGTCAAGATCGATAGCATTTAACATTTTATCTAATAGCTTGCCACTTCTACCAACAAAAGGTTTGCCTTCAATGTCTTCATCATGACCAGGTGCTTCGCCAATCAGCATAATTTTTGAATTAGGGTTACCATCAGAAAAAACAACATTATTTGCTTCTTTATACAAAGCACAGCCTTTAAAATTATTAATAAAACGCTGAAGTTCTTTTAGATCCTGTATTTTCAACAATTGCTGTTCTGTCTTTAAATTCATTGTTTGTGAATTATTCTCAATATCTTCATTTTTGAATGATTCTTTAATATTAAATCTGTTTATAGGAAATTCGTTTAAATTATCTGTTACTCCAGCTTCTTTTAGTAATCTAAGAGACTGAATATTTGTATTTATAAGATTTTTCCCCATAATTTTAAAGAATTTGAATCATATGATTGAATTATTGTATCAGTAATTTAAATAATATTGTTAGATAATTTATATGGATACAGAAAATCAACGAGAGTCGATGGATTACGACGTGGTGATCGTCGGAGCTGGCCCAGCTGGCTTAGCTACGGCCATAAGACTCAAACAACTAAATGCAGAAACAAATGTTTGTGTAGTTGAAAAAGCATCAGAAGTTGGTGCACATATACTAAGTGGAAATGTATTCGAAACAAGAGCTTTAGATGAATTACTGCCAGACTGGAGAAACATGGATGGATGCCCAGTTAAGACAAAAGTAAATGCTGAGAAGTTTTTATTTTTGTCTAAAAAAAGCTATTTTAGTTTTCCTACTTTATTTCTACCTCCTGTCCAACACAATAAAGGTAATTATATTATTAGCCTTGCAAATTTGTGTCGTTGGCTTGGCCAAGTAGCAGAAAATTTAGGTGTAGAAATCTACCCAGGTTTTGCAGCATCGGAAGTACTATATAACGAAGATCAGTCTATTAAGGGTGTTGCTACAAATGATATGGGTGTTGATGCTAACAATGAAAAAAAAGACTCATATGAACCAGGCATAGAACTTCATGCAAAAGTTACAGTATTTGCCGAAGGTTGCAGAGGTCATTTAGGCAAGAATTTGATTGAAAAATATAATTTAGCAGAAAACAGTGATCCGCAACAGTATGGAATAGGTCTAAAAGAAATATGGGAAGTTCCTGAAGAGTGTCACCATGAAGGCTTAGTGATGCATACCACTGGCTGGCCATTGGACAATGATACTTATGGCGGTAGCTTTATTTATCATGCTGAAAATAAACAAATTTTTATTGGTTATGTTGTTGGTCTGGATTACAAAAACCCTCATCTATCCCCATTTGAGGAATTTCAAAGATTTAAAACACATCCAGCAATTGCTAAAATCCTGACTGGTGGCAAAAGGATATCTTATGGTGCTAGAGCATTGATCGAGGGTGGTCTGCAAAGTCTTCCAAGAATGTATATGCCTAATGGATTATTAATAGGTTGCGACGCTGGAACCCTAAATATGCCAAAGATTAAAGGGTCACATACAGCTTTGAAAAGTGGAATAATTGCTGCAGAAACTATTAACGAAAAGTTTACTAAATCTCTTGAAGATCTTTCTTTATACGAAGAAAATTTTAAAAATAGTTGGGTATATAAAGAACTATACACAGCAAGAAATGTGAAGCCATTTATGGGTCTTGGTTTAATATTAGGCATAATTTTGACTGGAATAGATCAACTGATCTTTAGAGGCAGATTGCCATTTACATTAAGACATAAACACGCGGATCATGAATGTCTCAAGCCTGCAGATGAAATGAAGAAAATAGATTACCCTAAGCCAGATGGTGTATTAACTTTTGATAAACCAAGTTCTGCTTATTTATCTGGGACTTATCATGCAGAAAACCAACCGGTTCATTTGAAATTAAAGGATCCAGCACTTCCAATTAACTACACTTTGTCTAAATATGATGAGCCTGCTCAAAGATATTGCCCAGTTGGCGTTTATGAGGTTCATGAAGATGCTGCAACTTTGGAAAAGAAATTTGTTATCAATAGTCAAAATTGTATTCATTGCAAAACTTGTGACATTAAAGAACCGTCTCAGAATATAAATTGGGTTACTCCTGAAGGCGGCGGTGGTCCTAAGTATTCAAATATGTAGATGATAAATAATGAAAATCTTACTATTTAATTTAATTTTACTTATTAATTTCGTTTTTATTTCTAATTCAGTTGCTGCTAATAAAAATAACCTTGCAAAGGTTGGTGATTATATAATTGCTGAAATTTCGTCACAAGCAAATGACTATGATACTGCTAATCAATATTATTTAAATTTACTAAAAAAAGATAAAAAAAATACTGGTTTAATAATTAAAATTATCAAAAATAATTTATTGAATGAAAAAATTCAACTTGCTAATAAGCACTATTTAAAGCTTGAAAAAATTGGTTGTCCAAAAACTGAAATTGAATGTATTAATTTTACCCAATCGATTGGGCCATTATTAACTGGTGTTACGTATCTAAAAAAAAATAGGACTAATAGAGCTATAAAAGCTTTTTCAAATATAAAAAATATTAATAATAACAAGGTCTACGCTGAACTAGTGAGGGCTTGGTCACTGGCAAACTTTTATACTTATAAAGATAGTATTGAAATTTTAGATAGTATCAATTCTGAAAAAAATATTGATGATATTATAATGCATAAAGCTTTAATTTACGATTTAGTAAATGAAGTTGAATTAGCTGATATATTCTATCAACAATCGATAAACAGCAGCAAAAATATCAATGTTATTAATTATTACTTAAATTTTTTACATCGAAATAATATGGAGATGGAAAAGAATAATTTTTTACAAAGTTTATATGCTGATACAAGCTTTGAAATTTCAATAAATAATGAGATCTTCGATAACTCGAGACTGTTTCAAAATCAGATCAATGGTGTAGGCTTAGTACTTTATGATGCTGCGCAGCATCTTGGTTTTGAAAATATAGACTTATCGCGCGTAATCTTAAATATTGCTGACTATTCATACCCAGATTTATATGAGGTAGATTTTTTATCTGCAAGCTTACTTCATAGTTTAGATCTAACTGATCAAGCTATGAAAAAATATAAATTAATACCAAGTAATCACTATCTTAGTTCAATAGCAACGATACAACTATCTAATATATTAAACCTTGAAAACTTGGAAGAAGATGCAATTGAGCTTTTACAAAATTATTTAATTGAACAAGATAATTTTAAAGTTCAAATGACACTTGGTGATCATTTTAGATATAAGTCTGATTGGAAGAATGCACAGGAAACTTACAGTAAAATATTAAAAAATGATAAATATATTCTAGATCCAAATATATGGAATACATATTATAGACGTGGTATTTCTTATGAAAGAGATAAGCAATGGGATTTAGCAGAGAGAGATTTTATGCAAGCCCTCGAACTTAATACCAATCAACCAGATGTATTAAATTACCTTGGTTATTCATGGATTGATAATGACATAAATATGCTAAAGGCTAAAATAATGATTGAGTTAGCATTGGAACAAAAACCTGACGATGCCTATTTTATTGATAGCCTTGCCTGGTATTATTTCAAAGTAAGCAATTATGAACAAGCAGATGCTTTGCTAAGTTACGCAACATACCTCGCGCCATCAGACCCGGTCATAAATGAGCATTATGGAGATGCATTATGGAAAGTTGGTAAGTTTATTGAAGCGAGATACCAGTGGAATAGAGCGCTAGACCTTGATCCCGAAGAGGATCAGATTGAAAAAATTAAAGTTAAATTGATAAAGGGTTATTGAGACGCTATAAATTTAGTGTGTTAGATAATCTAAAATTAAAATCATATGCAAAAATAAATCTATATTTGCATGTATTAAATAAAAGAGACGATGGTTTTCACAATATTTCTAGTTTATTGAGTCGAATAGATTTATATGACAGTATAACTTTTGAAAAAAGTGAGATATTTGAAGTAGAGTATAGTGGCCCCGAAGGAAACAAAGTTTCGAATGATAATATTACACAACTAATCACTTATTTAAAAAATGAGAAGATAATTGACGAATTAAATTACCGAATTAAAATTAATAAAAATATACCAATTGGAGCAGGGTTAGGCGGGGGTTCAAGTAATGTTGCTTCTATCATTAGGGTATTAGTCGAAAATAAAATAATCAATGAAGGTGTTGATGTCATTAATATTGCAAAATTAATGGGATCCGACATAGAATTTTTTTTATATGATAAAGCAGCAATTATTGAAGGTAAGGGATCGATAGCAAGATTATTTGAAATTCAAGAACCCATCATAATTTTATTAGTAAACCCTGGGGTGAACTTAAGTACAAAAAAAGTTTTTGAAACAAATAATTTATTTTCGGCAAATTTTAGAGTTGAAGAAACATTAAATAATAATCTTAATAAATTGTTTAAAATTACTCATAATGACTTAGAAGATGCAGCTATCAAGCTTTGTCCAGATATAGGTAAAATAAAAGATGAAATCTCAAAACAAAAGGGTTTAATTGCTAGCAGAATGACAGGAAGCGGTTCCTCATATTTTGCGATATTTGAGGATAGAAATGCTACTTTATTAGCAGAACAGCAGATTAAAAATTATAATTCAAATTGGTGGACATCAATAGTAACAACTATTTAATCATTGCAATTCACACTTGTTATACTAAATATATATTAATTATCGTTGGGGCGTGGCCAAGTGGTAAGGCACCGCTTTTTGGTAGCGGTATTCGGAGGTTCGAATCCTCCCGCCCCAGCCAACGAACTAATATAGAGAGAAATTATGAGTACTTTTTTAAATAAATATACATCAGTTTATAACGTTTTTTTAGATAATTGGAGTTATCAATCACAGTATGTTCTATTTTTAGAAAAACTAATGTATGAGGAGACCATTCTACCTACTTATATTAAAGAAATGATATTTGCTTATGTCTCTGAACTCAATGGGTGTACTTATTGTAAAGACATACACAGAGGAATTTCAAAAGAGCTAATAAAAGAAATAGAAAAAAACTCGTCCTTAGAAAATATCTCTATTTCATCAATACAAGAAGAATTCAAAGCCGTATTAGCTTTTTCACATAAGGTAAACGAAGATATTGACTCAATTACCCAAGATGATGTGGACTCAATTTTAGAAAATGGTTTTCAGGAAAATGTTATATCTGAAATTATTGCTATTTGCAGTGCTGCACAATATATGAATACAACTGTACGTGCACATAAAATTCCAGCCCTAAATGAGGCTATGAATTCAGCCTCTGTTAGAATGATGATTCAAAAAGGTTATCAAGGACTGGCCGAATATATGATAAAGAAGCGAAAAAATAACTAGGCTATAAACTTAGCAAAGTAAAAACCTATATAAAATAGTGTTACCGTTCCAACAAAAGTTATAGTGGCATAGATAATTGCTGAGCTAATATCTCCTGACTCTATCAACTTAAAAAAATCTAGATTAAATGTCGAAAAGGTAGTGAATGCTCCAAGAAATCCGATTGTAAAGAATATTTTTAAGTGCTCATTAAGTACTACTCTAGTAGCAACAAAATAGTAAACTATGCCTATTATTAAAGCCCCTAACAAATTTACCAAAATAGTACTATATGGAATAGACCCTGGTATTATTTTATTAAAATAGTTTATTAATAAATATCTTGCTACGGATCCTAATCCTCCACCAAAAAAAATTAATAAAATTATTTTCACAAATTAGCCCTCAAGGTAACTCATAATTCCAAAATGATCACTAGGATAGATATTATCATTTGGAGACGTTCCAACTAATAGACTTTTTATGGGATGTCCGGAGCCTTTTTTTGTTGGTTTACCAACAAATATATAATCAATTCGTCTATCAACCTCTAATGTTTTTTTAGCATAATTGTTTATGTTTGACCAAGTGTAACCTGGATCATCTCGGTTTGTTATTTGCCAAGCATCTCGTAATACTGTTCTTGTTTTAGAGGACTTAAGACCAGTTATTTGCATTATCTCATCACTCAATGGATCGGCATTAAAATCTCCACATAGAATAAATGGAAATTCAGAATTTTTAAGTTTGCTAATATATTCTAAAATATATGCAACCTGATTTTGGCGTACATCACTTTGTTCATGCTTATAGTTTAAATGAGTGCATAAAATATCAATCTTAGCGTTATCATAATTAACTTCCGCGTGTAATAGAGTACGATTTTCATTAAATTCTGATGGCGTAGGTATTAAGTTTGATGAGAATTTTAAAATAGGAAACTTAGATACAATAGCATTACCAAATGAAACACCATCAATTTCGAAAGATTTTGAGTAGGCATATTCATATCCAAATAACTCAGCTATCACTTTAGCCTGGCTGTGATCAGAGTCTTCCCAGACTTCTTGCAGACACAATAAATCTGGATTTAACTTTTTAAGCTCATCAAAAATTAGATCTTGGCGATCTAAGTAATTTTCAAACTTCCACCACAGGTTCCAAGATAAAACCTTAATCTGTTTTTTATTGCTTAACTCATCGTGAGCGTCTAAATCTGGAAAAGACTTACTTGGCATTTTTATATCACTTATGCAAAAGCAACCATAATTGATTCTGCAACGTAAGCAGGCTTATCATTTCCTTCAACTTCTAGTGTAGCTTCTGAAATTACTTGAGTACCTCCATTATCAAGTTTATTTACTTCATTAACTTTAACACTTAATCTTACTTTTGAATTAACAGGTACCATGCTTATAAATCTGACTTTGTTAAGTCCATAATTTATAGTCATCTTAGTACCTGTGATTGTCCAAATCATTGAACTTAGAGGTACAATTAGTGAAAGTGTAAGAAATCCATGGGCAATTGTAGATTTTGTTGGAAGCTCTTTAGCTGCTCTTTCCGCGTCTAAATGTATCCATTGATGATCACTAGTTGCATCAGCAAATTGTTGTATCCTGTTTTGATCAATTAGCATCCAGTCTGATTTACCAATATCTTTTCCAATAAAACTCTCTAATTCACTAAAATCTACAGATAGCATATAAATTCTCCTTATTAATTTAATATTAAAATAATATCTTAAATTATTATAAAATATATATCTTTATTATGAGCAATATAAGACAGATAACCAAAGATGATAATGAAAAAATTTTGAAATTACTTAATCAATCTTTTGGACCAGGAAGGTTTGCAAGATCTGTTTATAGATTAAGAGAGATCAAAGGAAGAGAAACAGATTTTTCATATGTAAATGAGAAAAATAATGAAATCTTATCTTCTATTCAATATTTTCAAACTTATCTAAATCAGGATCTTTTAGGCTTACTTTTAGGACCGTTAGCTGTGGAGCCAAAGTATAGAGGACAAGGATTTGGAGTAGCGTTAGTAGAACACACTATTCAAATAATAAAAAAAGAAACTAATTATGATTTTATTTTGGTTATAGGAGATAATGAGTACTATAAAAAATTTGGTTTTGAAAAAATAAATCATGACTTAAATTTTTTTGGTCCTGTAAATATAGATAAGGTTCTAATTCTAGATATAAATGGAAAAATAAAAAAAAATAAGTATTTAAAAATGGAATTTAGTTAATGACAGATGATCAATTTACTTTTGTAAAAGGCTTAGAGACAATCTATGAGTTTAGTAAAAAAGAAAAAAATTCATTGCCTCCGGTAGACAAATGGAATCCTGACTTTTGTGGTGATATTGATATGAGAATTATGCGTAATGGTAAATGGTTTTATATGGGTTCTGAAATAAAGAGACCAGCAATGATTAAATTATTTTCAAGAATTTTAAGGTTAGATGAGGATAATCATTATTATTTAGTAACTCCAGTTGAGAAAGTCAGGATACAAGTTGAAGATGCTCCTTTTGTCGCAACTTCAATACATCAAGAAACAAAAAATGGTATTAAAAATTTATATTTTACAACTAATCTTAATGAAGAAATCTTACTGTCAAATCAAAATCCAATTGATATTAAGATCGATATTAATACAGAAGAACCATCACCATATATTCTTGTTAGAAAAAATCTTAAAGCTTTAATCTCAAGATCAGTTTTTTATGAATTAATTGATTTAGCAAAAAAACAAACCATTGATAGCGTAGAGTACTTAATTTTAGAAAGTAATAATGAAATTTTTAAAATATATGAGTGCTAATAAAGAAATAACTCTTAATCTATTGCAAAACACCTTCGCTGATGCACATGAAATATCTCATGAATCTTTTGATATTAATTCAACAAGAACTGACTCCAATATAAATTATGATAAAAAAATTATTAATCTTTTTAATAATAAAAAATTGACTAAATCAGCAGTACTGGTCCCAATTACATTTGAAAATAACTCAGCCAATATCATTTTAACATATCGCTCAGCAAAATTAAAAGACCATGCAGGTCAAATTAGTTTTCCAGGTGGAAGAATTGATAAAAAAGATTTATCTCCTATTGATACTGCAATTCGAGAAACTAAAGAGGAAATAGGTATTGAAAAAAAATATATAAATATCTTAGGAAACCTTGATAACTATGTGACTGGTACTGGCTTTCAAATTTTACCTATAATAGCAAATGTAATAGGTGGATATGATATTTCTATTAACTCCAAAGAAGTAGAGAGTGTTTTCAAATTACCAATGAGTATTTTAATGAATAAGAAAAATCATGATATTCAGGAAAAATTATATTATAACGGAGAAATATCATATCACTATAATTTTAATGTGATAAATTATGAAAATCATTTCATATGGGGTGCCACTGCAAGTATTTTATTAAATTTATATGAAAAATTAAAATGACTAATCATAATATTAAAGAAGTACTAGCGATGAACGACGTACAAAAACTATTCGAAATCTTTGATAAAAATCAAATTTATTTAGTTGGAGGATGTGTAAGAAATGCATTTAGCAATAGGGATGTACAAGATATTGATTTTGCTTCAACTTTAGAACCTGAACAGGTTATTGGGGTGTTAGATAAAAATAAAATTAAATTTTTAGATATAGGTAAAGAGCATGGAACTATAACTGCAATAATCAATAACACTAAGTATGAAATAACTTCATGTCGCTCAGATATAAAGACAGACGGTCGACATGCATTAGTTGATTATACAAGTGATATCAAAGTTGACTCAAACAGAAGAGATTTTACATTTAATGCAATTTATGTTGATCAATCAGGAGATATTTTTGATTTTCATAATGGTTTAAAAGATTTAGAAAAAAATAAAGTTCAATTCATTGGCGATGTAGAACGAAGAATTCAAGAAGATTATTTAAGAATCCTTAGGTTTTTCAGGTTCCATTGTGAGCATTCACCAGATCACATTAGTGAAAGCGAATTGCTTCTAATTAAAAAGCATATTAATGGACTAAAAAAAGTATCTAAAGAAAGGTTATGGATTGAATTAAAAAATATCATTGAGCATAAAAATTCAAGTTATATTCTAAAAAAAATGCAAGATACTGGCTTATTTTCAGTGGTATTCGAAGGTATTATAGTTGAGAAAAGTTTTGAAAAGTTAAACAATAATTTAGTAAATTTAAATTTATCTGGCACCAATATGTGTAAGTTGGCTATTTTACTAAATAACGATGAAAAAACTATTAATAGCTTTATTTCAGAAAATCCACTTTCAAAAATAGAACAAAATAATCTTATAAACTTATCAAATATACATAGCAGTATCGTATCTTACATGTCTATGCGAGAGGCAAGAGCAGCTTTGTATCGATTAGGTAAAGATAATTTTACAAATCAAGTATTATGTCAATGGTCTAAAGATTTGAATGACAAAACAACAATCAATTGGCGAGCTTTAATTGAAGTCGCAAGTTCTTGGAGTAGACCTGAATTTACAGTGAAAGCATCAGACGTGATTAATATGGGAATATCAGAAGGACCAGAACTAGGTGAGATATTAGAAGAGTTAGAAGAGTGGTGGATAAATAATGATTTTATAGATGATCAATTTTCCTTAATTGAAAGACTTAAAGCAATCTGCTTTGCACGACACTAGTTATTCATAGAGTATAGCAGTAATTTCATAGCTTTTTTCACCTTTTGGCGTATTAACCATTACAAAGTCGTCTTTTTCTTTACCAATTAATTCTTTTGCAACAGGTGATTTATAAGAAATCAAGTTGTTATCAATATCAGCTTCTTCATGACCAACTATTTTAAAAACTTTTTTTTCATCAGTTTCTAAATCTTTTAATTTTACAGTACACCCAAAAACTACCTTACTATCTTGATTGATATTTTTAATATCAATTATTTCAGCATTCGCTAGTAATGATTGTATCTCTTGGATTCTACCTTCATTATGACTTTGTTCCTCTTTTGCAGCATGATATTCAGCGTTTTCTTTTAAATCTCCGTGAGCTCTGGCTTCAGCGATTGCTTTTATGACTTCTTGTCTTTTACTTCCAGTTAAAAGAGCAAGCTCATCTTGTAATTTTTTAGCTCCATCAATTGTTATTGGTTCTGTACTCATAGTTCTTAATTTAAATCCAAATAGCTTCAGGAGGCATTGACATTAAAATTGCATCAATATTACCACCAGTTTCTAAGCCAAATTTTGTACCTCGATCATATAATAAGTTAAACTCCGCATATCTACCACGTTTTATTTTCTGTTTAATTTTATCATTATTTGTCCATTTTTTTTTGAGATTTTCATTAATAATATTTGGCACAATATCTATAAAACATTTTCCAGTATCTTTAACAAAAGCAAAGTCCTTTTCAAAATTATTAGAATTTAAACGATCAAAAAAAATTCCTCCATCTCCACGAGTTTCATTTCTATGTGGCAGGTAAAAATACTCATCACATTCTTTTGAAAATTTATTATAGAATTTCCTGTTATGTAGATCACACATTTTTTTGATATTACTATGAAACTTTTTTTTACTTTTTAGATTTTTAAATGTTGGTGTCATGTCCATTCCACCTCCAAACCAACTTTCTTCAGTTACAATGTAACGTGTATTAAAATGAAAAGATGGAATAAAAGGGGAGTTCATGTGTGCCACAACTGAAATACCACTTGCCCAAAACTTACCAGATGCTCCTGAACCAGGTATTTGATTTTTAAATTTCTTGTTAAATTTTCCATGAACTGTCGAAATATTTACACCAACTTTCTCAAAAATATTTCCATGCATAAGACCCATGGTTCCACCACCATTATCTTGCGATTCACGAGATGCTCTTTTCCAACTTTTGAATTTAAACTTATTCTTTTTGCCTGAATTAATATTTTTATTCTCTATGCTTAAGAAAGCTTTAATAGTTTCATGTCGAAGTTTTTCAAACCACTCTTGTGAAGCTTTTCTTTGTTGGATTGTCATTTTTCAAACTGCCTTCTTGATTCCGCGATAACAATACCTGCAGAAACTGCCACATTTAGTGATCTGGAATTTTGACTCATTGGAATTGTAATCACTTCATGCACACTATTAAATACTTTATCTGGAACGCCAGCACTTTCACGCCCTACCAGTAAAAAGTCATCTTTTTTAAAATCAAACTTAGTATAGTTAACCTTCCCTTTGGTAGATAGAAGGATTATTCTCTTATCTTTGTTGTTTTCTAAAAATAGTTCCCACGAATCATGTTCTGTAAGCGAGACAGATTCAACATAGTCCAAGGCAGCTTGCTTTATATTTTTTTTATTAAATATGTATCCGGTTGGGTGGATTATATCTAAACCTAAGTCAAAACAAGCGCATATTCTAATCATAGCACCAGTATTTTGCGGAATATCGGGTTGAAATAAAGCTAATCTCATTTTTTTAATTAGTAATAATTTATTGAGCTCGGTCGTACATACTATGCGTCATATTGACACAAGATTTATCAAATAGTCTAATTTATTTTTGTAGAAAATCCCTAATTAACGTATATATAAACTGTATATATCACAATGGATACAGACAAAAATACAAGTTCAGAAGAAACAAAAGTCACCAGAAGAGATTTTCTGTATTTGACTACCGGTAGCTTTACAGCTGTTGGTGTAGGTGCGGTGGCATGGCCATTTATTGTTCAAATGAATCCTGATGCATCTGTTAAAGCTTTAGCCTCAACAGAAGTAGATTTATCGCCAATTATGCCAGGCCAAAGTATTTCTATATTATGGAGAGGTAAACCAGTTTTCATAAGAAGGAGAACTCCAGAAGAAATAACTGAAGCCCAAGCAGTAAAAGAGGCTGATCTTCCAGATCCTGAGACAGATGAAGCAAGAGTTCAAAAGCCAGAATGGCTAGTAATGGTTGGAGTTTGTACGCATCTTGGCTGTATTCCGTTAGGCAATAAGGGTGAATACAATGGGTGGTTCTGCCCTTGTCATGGATCACATTATGATACATCAGGAAGAATTAGAAAAGGACCAGCACCCAAAAATCTAGAAGTACCAAAATACGTTTTTTTAGACGATAACACTATAAAAATTGGATAGGAATTTATGAGCGATAATTATGAGCCACAATCGGCAGTAGGAAAATGGATAGATAAAAGATTACCTCTAATCTCATTATTTAGTGGTCACTTAATGCAGTTTCCAACTCCAAAAAACTTAAATTACTGGTGGACATTTGGAGGAATTTTAACTTTTTGTTTAATCACTCAAATTTTAACAGGCTTAGTTCTTGCAATGCATTACGTTGCTGATGCTAATTTAGCGTTTGCAAGTGTTGAGCATATTATGCGTGACGTAAACTATGGTTGGCTTCTGAGATATATGCATGCCACAGGTGCTTCCATGTTTTTTATTGCTGTGTACATTCATATGGCAAGATCACTTTTTTATGGTTCCTATAAAGAGCCGCGCGAGTTAATTTGGATCATTGGTGTATTTATATTTCTGTTAATGGTTGCTACTGCGTTCATGGGCTATGTGTTGCCATGGGGACAAATGAGCTTTTGGGGTGCTACCGTGATTACAAATTTATTCAGTGCAGTCCCATTTTTTGGAGAGGCAATTACTAACTGGTTATGGGGAGATTACTCAGTTGGTAGCGCGCTATTAACAAGATTCTTTACTCTTCATTACTTAATGCCATTCCTTATTTTTGGTTTAGTCATTTTACATATTTGGGCATTACATGTTCCTGGTAACAATAATCCAGAGGGTATTGACGTTATTAAAGGTCAAGATACTGTTCCATTTCACCCGCATTATGTCGTGAAAGATGTATTTGCTTTGGTTGTATTTATGATCGTATTTGCTGGATTTGTTTTTTTCAGTCCTAATATTTTAGGGCATAGTGATAACTATATTCAGGCAAATGCTCTGCAAACTCCTGAGCATATTGTTCCTGAATGGTATTTTTTACCTTTCTATGCAGTCTTGAGAGCTATACCTGATAAGCTTGGTGGTGTTATTGCCATGGTTTCTGCAATAGCTATCTTAGCGTTCATACCTTGGCTTGATCATTCTAAAGTTAGATCAGCTAAATACAGACCTCTCTATAAGCAGTTCTATTGGCTTTTAATTTTTGATTTTATTCTATTGGGATATTTAGGTGCTCAACCAGCCACTGGGATATATTTAATACTTGGAAGACTTGCCACTCTTTATTACTTCCTTCATTTTCTTTTAGTGATGCCATTAGTTGGTTACATTGAAAAACCAAAACCACTTCCAAAAAGTATCTCGGAACCAGTATTGTCAAATGAGGAACAGCAGGCTAAGGCAAATTTAGCCACGTAGAAATTATGTATAAATTTTCTCTTGTCTTTGTATTTTTATTTACGAGCCTCGTCTTTGCTGCAGGTGAGATGAAAGCACCTATGGAGCCTGACTGGACTTTTCAAGGACCACTAGGAAAATTTGATAGAGCTGAGCTACAACGAGGTTATCAAGTTTATACTGAAGTTTGTTCAAGTTGCCATTCAATGAACCTACTTAGTTATAGAAATTTAGTTCAAGCCGGTGGGCCAGAATTTTCTGAAGAACAAGCTAAAGCAATGGCTGCCATGTTTGAGGTTGAGACTGGACCTAACTCCGACGGTGAGATGTTTATGCGACCTGCAATTCTCTCTGATCGTTTTGTAAGCCCATGGAAGAATGAGCAAGAGGGTAGAGTAGCAAATGGTGGAGCTTATCCACCAGATTTATCAGTAATGGTAAAGGCTAGATCAGGTGGTGCAGATTACGTATATTCCTTAATACTTGGATATAAAGATGAAGTGCCTGAAGGAGTCACTCTTGATGATGGTGTATATTATAATGTCTATGCAAAAAACCAAAAAATTGCCATGCCACAAGTTCTATACGAAGATGGTGTTGAATATACCGATGGTACCGCAGCAACTGAAGTTCAAATGGCAAAAGACGTAACAGCCTTTCTAGCTTGGTCAGCAGAACCTAAACTTGAGGAGAGAAAACGAATTGGTTTTAAGGTTATTATTTATTTAATTATTCTATCCTTCTTATTATATTTTACTAATAAGAGAATTTGGAAAGATACTTCACATTAATCTTTTTTTTTATAATTAAGTTTCAGTATTTTATGTTATTTAATTAATAAATTAGATTTAGTTTGTATTATCCACAATTTCTAATCCTTAATCTCGATCTAAACCTTTCTTTGTAGTAATATTTATTCAAATTATTGGAGAAATATTATGTTAGAAAACTTATTTAAATTAAGTGACAACAAAACTTCGGCTAAAACAGAAATGCTTGCAGGTTTAGCGACCTTCTTAACCATGGCATATATAATAGTCGTAAATCCAGCTATCCTATCAACTGAAGGAACAGGAATGGATTTTGGTGGTGTTTTTGTCGCTACAATAATCGCAGCTGTTGTCGGTTGTTTGATTATGGGCTTATGGGCAAATTGGCCTATTGGTCTAGCACCTGGTATGGGCCTGAATGCATTTTTTGCTTTTGGTGTTGTGTTTGGAATGGGATATACCTATCAACAGGCTTTAGCTGCGGTATTCATCGCTGGACTTGCATTTTTAATACTCTCAGTAACACCTGCTAGGAAGTGGATAATTAATAGTATTCCAAAAAGTATGAAATTTGGTGTTGGAGCTGGTATAGGACTTTTCTTAGCAATCATTGGTCTTAAAAACGCTGGTGTAGTAGTCGACAATCCAGCTACTTTGGTAAGCTTGGGAGACGTAAGTTCAATGCCGGTAATGCTCGCAGCAGTTGGTTTTGCGATTATGGCAATACTTGATAAAAGAGGAATTCCTGGTTCAATAATTATAGGAATACTAGCTGTTAGTCTAATTGCATGGATAACTGGCGTTAGTGCTATTGATGGTGTTGTTGGATCAATTCCACCAGCAGTTCATGCCTTTTCAATGGACTTCAGTCTTATTGCTACATCAGGTTTTATTGGCGTAGCTTTTGCCTTCTTGTTTGTTGATTTTTTTGATACCGCGGGAACATTAACCTCAGTAGCTAACCTAACTGGAAAAGTAGACAGCGATGGTAATGTAGATGGTATTGGTAGAGCGGTCTTGGCTGACTCTGTAGCAACTACAGTAGGTGCTCTAGCCGGTACATCAAATACTACTTCGTATATTGAATCTGGTGCTGGAATTAAAGAAGGTGGTAAGACAGGATTGACAGCAGTTACTGTGGCTGTTCTTTTTGCTATTTGTTTATTCTTAGCTCCACTTGCTCAAAGTATACCTGCTTTTGCAACCGCCCCAGCTTTGGTTTTTGTTGCTACATTTTTTCTGAAAAATTTAAGAGATATTGAGTGGGATGATGTTAGTGAATATGCGCCCGCAGTACTAGCGGCTGTATTAATGCCACTTACATTTAGTATTGCTCATGGTATTGCTCTTGGTTTCATAGCTTATGTAGTTATTAAAGCTTTAAGTGGAAGAGCCAGTGATCTTAACGCAGGATCTATAGTAATTGGCGCGCTTTCGTTTCTTTACTATATCGTCTAATAAATAAAATAAAATTACCCCTTCTATTTGCAAAGATAGGGGGGTATTTTTTATTCCCCCATAAGGCAGTATTGATCAGTGATTATTTTTATCTTCTTCATCCCATGGAAAGACAGGCCAAGTGTCTTGAGTAATTGCTTCAACATAAGTCCCTGCTAAAGGCAGACCCCTAGGTTTTGCGTAAATTACTGCAAGGTGCATGTTAGGCATATATTCTTTTAATGCCTTAGCGGTACCACCTTGATCGACAATATCATCTATCACTAAAACAACTTCATCAGTTTTTGGTGCACGGTGAACAATTGCCTTATCTACTTGACGGTGAATATAGCTTTGGATTGAGACGATATCAACATCTTGAATCCCAAGGGTATAGGCGACAACTGAAGCTGGGACAAACCCGCCTCTAGAAACAACTACCATTTTATCAAAATTAACATTTTTTTCTTTTAAAAGATGTGCAAGCCTGACAGCTTTATCATGCATCTCTTCATAAGTAGGAAAAATAAGTTTATGTTCCATAGTTCGTTAATTGTTAAATAAAAAGTGCATAACGTCACCGTCCTGTACTTTATACTCTTTGCCTTCACTTCTGAGTTTACCTAATTCTCTAGCCTTACTTTCTCCATTACATTCTACAAAGTCATTATAAGACACTGTTTCAGCTCTAATAAACCCTTTTTTAAAGTCTGTATGAATTTTACCCGCAGCATCTGGAGCTAATGTGTCTACTTTTATTGTCCAAGCGCGTGCTTCTTCTGGTCCAGCCGTAAAATATGTTACTAAATTAAGTATTGAGTAGCCACTATTAATTATTTTATTTAAACCTGAGTCCTCAAGGCTAAGAGAAGATAAAAACTCTGATTGTTCTGATTCGTCTAATTGTGATATTTGTGACTCTATTTCTGCAGAAATAATAATTATATTACCATCATCAACCTTTTCAGTTAATTCATTACTTAAATTATTACCCGTTGTAATAGAGCCTTCGTCTACATTACATACATATATTATTGGTTTGATTGAAATAAGATTAAATTCTTTAGTTTCGTTCTCTATTTCATCGATGTCAATTATAGAGCGAGCAGGCTTACCTTCACTAAGATGGTTTAAAATTTTTTGTGCAGTTTCAATTTTTTTTCTTGCATCTTTGTCACCTTTTTTTTGAAGTTTTTCTAAGTTTACTATTAACTTTTCAACCATTTCTAAATCAGCAAGAATTAATTCAGTATTAATTGTCTCGACGTCATCTACGGGATTAATTTTGTTATTAACGTGAGTAATATTTTCGTCTTCAAAACACCTAACAACATGAATAATGGCATCTACTTCGCGAATATGTGATAAGAATTTATTCCCTAACCCTTCTCCTTTAGAAGCACCTTTTACCAGTCCAGCAATATCAAAAAACGTTAATGGTGCAGGAATAACCTTTTTAGAATTAGCAATTTTTGCTAGCTTATAAATTCTATCATCTGGAACAGCAACAGTTCCTTCATTTGGCTCAATTGTACAAAAAGGGTAGTTAGCAGCTTCAGCAGATATTTTTTTGGTTAAAGCATTAAAGAGGGTAGATTTACCCACATTTGGAAGGCCAACAATTCCACATTTAAATCCCATTATGTAATCTTTATTTTGTTTAAGAACGAAGAATGCTCTTGATTAACTAAATACTCTAAATTATCAGAGATGTTTATACATAACTGTTGCATGATTTCTATTTCTTTTTTTTTAAAATCATTTAGTACGTATCTTAATACTTTTTCCTTATCTCCAGGATGTCCAATGCCAATTCTAACTCTAAAATAGTTTTTGCTAATTCGTTTATCTATTGATTTTAGTCCATTATGGCCAGCGGCACTACCAGCAAATTTAATTCTTACTTTACCAAAATCTAAATCTAAATCATCGTGTATTACGTAAATATTTTCTGCTTTAAATTTATAAAATGAAATGAGTTTTCTGACTGCAACTCCACTATCATTCATGTAGTCATTAGATTTAAATGCCACAATCTTTTTTTTATTGATTTTATCTACCCATAATTGTCCGCCATATTTATTTTTTGGATCCGAAGTCTCAAAAGTTTTAATTATTTCATCGAGTACTAAATACCCAATATTATGTCTAGTTTTAGAGTATTTTTTCCCTGGATTGCCAAGGCCAATTATTGAAAACATTAATTAATTATAAGTAAGATAGTGGTTAAAAAGAAGTAATTTATTTTTTTAAGAAATTAATCTTTCTTCTCTTCAGATGACTCTGCATCTTTAGATTCAGCGCTTTCTGCAGAATCTCCTTCAACAGCTTCGCCTTCAGCAGGGGCTTCAGTTTCAGGCTCTTTAACAACAGTAGGCGCAGCTACTGTACCAATAGTAAAATCACGATCAGTAATAGTTGGAACAGTTCCCTCAGGCAATTTAGTTGATGAAATATGAATAGCATCACCTATTTCTAAACCATCAAGATCAAATACTATTTCTTCTGGTATATTATTCGCGGGACAACTAACCTGAATAGTTCTTCTGACAATATTCAACACACCTCCACGTTTTAATCCTGGCGATAGCTCATGATTTATAAATGTTGCAGGTATATCTAGTACAACTTTTGAGTCAGCCCCAAGTCTCAAGAAATCTATATGTACAGGTAAATCAGATAGGGGGTGAAATTGAACATCTCTTGGTATTGCTAAACTTTCTTTTCCGTTAATATTAAGAGAGTATATTTTAGTTAAAAATCCCCCAGCTTTCAGTTCTTTTTGAACTTTAAGGCTTTCTACACTTATTGATAACGGGTCCTCGTTGAGGCCATATACTACAGATGGTATCCTTCCAGAAGCGAGCACTTTTTTTGATGCAGATTTTCCGGTAGATTCTCTGAGTTGAATATCTAATGTATTTTCTTTAGCCATAATTTATGTAAATGAGGTATTAAATCAAAATCTATGAGATGGCAAGGGGATTAAATTAAAACTCAAACAGACTAGAAACTGAGCTTTCCTCAGAAATTCGCTTGATTGCCTCACCTAGCAATGGAGCAATTGAAAGTATCTTTAATTTAGCACTTTCTGAAGTTTTAGGGCCTATATTGATAGAGTTGGTAACTACAAGTTCAGTAAGTCGAGATTTTTCAACCCTTTTAAGTGCTTCACCAGTAAGTACACCGTGAGTTATATATGCAGCAACTGATCTGGCTCCTACTTCTATCAGTTTATCTGCTGCATTACAGATAGTTCCTGCTGAGTCGATAATATCATCTAAAATAATACAATCTTTTCCATTCACTTCACCCACGATATTCATAATTTCACTTTCACCGGGCTTTGGTCTTCTTTTATCTATAATTGCAATTGAAGCACCCAATTTGTTTGCAATACCTCGCGTTCTAACAACACCACCAACATCAGGAGATACGGCAACTAAGTTATCTGCTTCAAACTTCTTATTTATTTCTTTCGCAAATACTGGGCCTGCAAAAAGATTGTCTGTTGGAATATCAAAAAAACCTTGAATTTGCTCAGCGTGCAAATCAATAGTCAAAACTCTATCAGCCCCAGCGGTAGTAATAAGGTTTGCGACTAATTTTGCAGAAATAGGGGTTCTTGGGCCAGCCTTACGATCTTGTCTAGCATATCCATAGTATGGCATGACAGCAGTAATTCTTTTAGCAGACGCTCTTTTGAGGGCGTCAATCGTTACCAAAAGTTCTACGAGATTATCATTAGCTGGGTACGAGGTTGAACAGATAACAAAAACATCCTCACCTCTTATATTTTCTTTTATCTCAACAAATACTTCATCATCAGCAAAACGCTTAATTGCTGCATTAGCTAGAGGTATATTAATATAATCAGCAACTTCCTTTGCTAAAGGTATATTGCTGGTTCCAGTAATAATTTTCATATACAGAAGCTGATTTATTATTCTTTTATAACAATTGTTGAAATCATTCTACCATAATCACGTTCTTTTTTATGAATAGATCTTCTGTAGCTATAAAATAAGGCTTCCTGCAAGTATGTATCTAGACATATTGATGAAATGTCAGAAATACTATTATTTTCTAATTGTTTAATAATAAATCCTCTCAGATCAAAATTGTATTTTTTTTTGTCAAATTGATGGAAATAACTACTATTTTTTGAATCTGATTCAATAAAAATATTATAAAAATCGTCTTTTACTTCATAGGAATCTTTTGCAATGCAAGGGCCAATAGTACACTTGATATCTTTCAAATTGCTTCCAAGATACAACATGGCGTTAATGGTATTTTGAATTATTCCTGTTAACGCTCCTTTCCATCCTGCATGACAAGCACCTATTATTTTTTTTTTGTTATCATAAAAGAGAACAGGTGCACAATCTGCGGTTAGAATTCCGAGTATCATATTTTTTTGTTTGGTGACTATTCCATCATTCATATAAATTTGTTTTAGATTATTGGATTTAAGGACTCCGACTTTATTTGAATGAGTTTGATAAAGTGTTACTAAATGCTTTGAGCTTAAATTAAAATATTTTGATACAGCCAATCTATTTTTTTGGATATACGGTTTATAATCATTAGACCCTAGACCACAATTTAATGATTTATAATTATTAAGTGAAACACCACCCAATCGAGAAAAAAAACAGTGATCTATATTTCCTAAGTTATCTGAAAAAAACATCTTTATTTATACTCTGAATAAATAATTTTAAAAAGTGATCCCATTTCTTCATGATTAATTAATCTATTCAATCCAAGTAAAATTTCTTTTTCTTTTTCTAGATTGTTTTCAATCAACTTTGATGCTCTAAGTTCAATACCCATATCTTTTAAGAATTTTGATTGTTTAAGAATCTTTAAATTTTTTACGTCATGGCAATTCATAATATTTAATATATTATTAAAGTTTACATGAGCTGTTAAATCTTGCTCTCCAACATTATCTAAAAAATTTGTAATTTTATTATTCTTTATTGATGAAAGTGTGCTTTTATATGTCAATTCTGTATATCCATAATCCGCAAATAAAATGAAGCCACCATAAGACTTAATATTTTTTGCAATAAAACTAATAATGTGATCACTGTCTTCTGAAAATTCGTAAATTTCGCCTGAATTTAGATTTAATTTTTTTAAATGAGAATTTTTTTGATCTTTCGATTCTTCAAAATCTTTATAAAAATTACCATTTAAATCCTGCTTAATAACAAGGTTTTTAATTTTATCATTAGATATTTTTACTTGGGAAATTGGTAAAGCATCAAAAAATTCATTTGCAATATATACAGAAAACTCTTTTGGTATTGTATTTATATTTGAATGAAGCTTTGATTGAGGAAACTCTCTCTTTATATCTTTTATAAAATGAACATTGTTTTCAATAAAGTGGAGATTTATTTCTAAATTTTCTTTGATTAATTTCTTTACTACTCTCAAAATATCTTTCATTAGAGTTCCTTGGCCCGGACCAAGTTCAACTAAATTACAAAAACTTATGTTATTTGTTATTAATATTTGACTTAACCATATACCAATCATCTCTCCATAAAGTTGAGAAATTTCTGGGCTAGTTACAAAATCTCCATTATTACCAATTGGCTTATTTTTTCTATAATATCCAAATTCTTCATCATGTAATGATATCTGCATGAATTCTTTTAAAGTAATAAAAGACTTATTATTTATTACATCAATTACTTTACTTTTTACTGACATTTTGCTTTGAGAAAAATAGGATTAGTATTCCAAATAAAAACATGGGTAAGGATAGTAGCATGCCCATAGTTAAGTAATTAAAAAAGTATCCAACTTGTACATCTGGTTCACGAGTAAATTCAATAATAAATCTAAATATTGAATATAAAGTTAAGAACATTCCAGATATAAATCCTGAATGTTTTAATTTTTTATATTTATGAATCATAATATTTAAAATAACAAAAATAATTAGGCCTTCGAATAATGCTTCATAAATTTGACTTGGATGTCGATGTAATCCATTGGTATTTGGAAATATAACACCAATAAAAATATCTGTGGGTCTTCCATATAATTCTGCATTAATAAAATTTGAAATTCGTCCAAAAAATATTCCAACTGGAGCTGAAGCACAAACCAAATCTGATATTGTTAAAAAACTAAAATCTCTTTTCTTGGCAAATAGGTAAATAGTTAAAATAATGCCTAATAAACCTCCATGAAATGACAGGCCGCCTTCCCAAACATACAATGTCTTTAATGGATCACTTAAATAATAGAGTGGATTATAAAATATAACATAACCTAGCCGAGCACCTAGTATTAGCCCTAAAATTCCGTAAAAAATCAGATCATCTACATCTTTTGGTTGAATATTATGCTTCTCATTAAATAAACCTTTTTGTCTTGATAGATATTGTATGTATTTCCAGGCAAAAATAAAACCAACTATATACGCAAGTGAATACCATCGTATAGCTATAGGCCCAAACTCAAATAAAATAGGACTAATTGTTGGAAATGTAATAGAAAGCATTATGATTAATTATTTATTTAATTCATTATATCACCAAAATGCAAACTGAGAACATATTCTTAAAGTTAATCTCAAAAGCAATTGTAGCTTCATTTGAAACGACTGAAATAATAAAATCTGAAGTAAAAACTCACCTGTTATTTAAAAATGAAAAAAAACTAAATAAAAAAAATCTTAAAAAATGAATATCAAGAATGAAAATATATTAATAATTGGCGCTGGCAATATGGGCTATGCATTTATTTCCGCATTAATTGAAAATAAAGTAAGTCCTAAAAATATTTATATAATAGAAAAAAAACCAAGT
>ERZ802821.75-NODE-75-length-48253-cov-17.0431_pt1 | contig 48253 bp, 82 predicted proteins | sample MGYA00345648_ERZ802821 | MGnify/ENA primary metagenome ERZ802821 (study PRJEB30503, sample SAMEA104212357) | marine metagenome | biome: Westerlies Biome; feature: [SRF] surface water layer (ENVO:00010504) within the epipelagic zone...; material: water (ENVO:00002006)... | reverse complement strand
CCTTCCCAACTATGTCTGGCGAATACACGCGACGCGAATTCACTCGTCGTCACATCAGCAAGAGTGCACGAAAACGTTAAGATATCGCCCGTTTCAGGGATGGGTCTTGGCTGACTAAGTTGCCATTTGTGATGCGGCAACACCTTGCGCAAAGCCGAGAGGGCTCAGGTTGTGTTGGAGCGACTCAATCATCGCTACCCAGAAACACCCATTCCCCTTGACCATTCCGATCCGTACACACTTCTCATCGCTGTTCTGCTGAGTGCTCAATGCACAGACAAAAAGGTGAATGAAGTCACCCCGGCACTCTTTGCTGCAGGGCCAACACCGAAAGCAATGGCATCCCTTGATGAATCGGAAATTTGGAGCTTGATCCGACAACTCGGCTTGGCAAAGACAAAAGCCAAACACGTTCGTCGTCTTTCAGAACTGTTATTGAGCGAGCACGACGGGGCTGTACCAGATAGCTTCCAGGCCCTCGAGGCACTTCCAGGAGTTGGGCATAAGACAGCCAGCGTTGTGATGTCCCAAGCTTTTGGGGTCCCGGCATTTCCAGTCGATACCCACATCCATCGTCTTGCCCAACGCTGGGGATTGAGCAATGGATTATCCGTCGCCGCCACCGAACGGGACCTGAAACGACTCTTTCCCAAAGAACATTGGAATCGACTTCACCTGCAAATCATTTTTTACGGAAGGGAATTTTGCTCAGCCCGTGGATGTGATGGGATGGTTTGTCCGATATGCCGAGAACTCTTTCCTCTGCGACGCAAACCCGTCATCACGCGCAAGGCATGACTAGTTCAAATCCTTTTGAACATCAGACTGAATGGTGCAGTTTGACGTTGGATAACTCACGCACAGCAAGGCGTAGCCCTGACCCATCTGATCGTCATCTAAAAAGCTTTGGTCGGATTGATCCACCGAACCCGTAAGGATTTTTCCAGCACAGGTCGAACAAGCACCGGCTCGACAGGAGGATGGCAAGTCGACACCCGCCGCATCAGCGGCATCGAGAATGTAGTCGTCGTCTGCGCATTCGAAGCTTTCACCACCTTCGATGCTGATCGTGTAAGAGGCCATGATCAAAACCAGCTACCTCGTTGTTAGCGGGGCCCCGTGATTCGCGCCAAAACAGCATTGCAACCCGCAACAGGATCACGCACAACAACGTGAGCCTGCTGGCGTAACGGATGGATGAAGCGGCGCTCACCAGGAAGCATTTGCCACAGCATCTGATGCAGCACAGACATGGGAGAACGGCTGCGCTCATGAACATCACGAGGAAGACGTCGCCAAATGCGACGCCAAAGCGGTGTTTCGAGATACACCACGGCCTCGATCAAGTGTTTGGAAAGAATGGCTTGGGGGCCGTAAGCACCCTCCACAAGAATCAGGTCATAGCCGGCAGGCATGGATCTGAAATCAATGGTGCTGTAGCCAACCGCACGAGACCCCATGTCGTATTGGCGCAAACGAGTGAGCGTCCCCTGCCTTGCAGCATGTAGATCGGCAAGAAGAGCATCGACATCAATCGCATCGATCGTGTCAAACCCATACATCGGATCTGGCGAGTACGCACTCCGGTAGTAGTTGTCGCATTGCAAGAGAAGAGCAGTAAGCCCAACAGCTTCGAACTGGCGCACCAGAACAGTCGCGAAATGACTCTTACCAGATGCCGACGCGCCACAAATACAAACGATGGGGCAGTCGCCATCGTGATCAATCTGAACGTTCGAGTTGTTCTTCGGGGAAAGTTCCAACCAGCGCCATCACCCAATACCCGGTCTACTCATACCAGCGCGTTCCATCAGATGTTCAGTCTGTGAAGCCACTGATGTGCCATGCAGGACGATCAGCCCCTTTGGCCCTGGTGAAATCATCACCAGGGCTACCCCAAAACTGGATCACGCCAGCGAGGGCTAGAACAAAACGAGTTAGAACTCAAATGTTTGTTGTGCCCGTGATCGTGTCCGACCCATGCCACAGCAATCAAAGCGAGAAAAACCCGGGTATGCCCATAGACAGGCCATAGCAGTGATTCGAAACGGCAGGATTGGATCGACCTCGTCATGAGCATGTGGCGAGGTGTTGTTGTGTCCCTTGGGGGTGATGTCTCAGGGACTTTTTCCTGTTGGTGTAGGAGGTTGATCACATCTTCAGGATCCGATGCAAGGCAACGCAATACGTAGATGCAACCACTGATTAACAAATCGATCCCCCGTATCAGTGGCGTGAGTCTCCATAGAGCTGGAATCTCAATTTAATTTTTAATGCGCTTCAACTTGATCCGTGATGGTGAACGTTGAGCCATCACACTGTCGAGCTGATAAAAACCAAGGGCCGCAAAGACCACACAAGCAATTTCGACCATCGATGACTAACCATGAGGGATAATTACCCCGTTCATATCTGGCAGCAAAAACAAAATCCAGTGCATTTGCTACCAGATTCGGATCTAAATCGAACAAAAACGAAATGAAAGTAATTCAATCTATCCAGTGAGAAATGCAGAGCAATAATTAAAAGGGAAAAATCGTAAGATCATCCGAATCATTACTGCCAGTCAAAAACATACCTAATAATGGCCTTCAGCCAGAGCTAAAGACCATTACAAGCAATTAGATAAAACTAAATTAAAACTTAATGAATAGCAAAGGATATATTATTTAGCAATAAAAAAGCAAGGCGAGACCCATATTCAAGCAGAGAACATTTAAGTTGCAACAGCCGAAAAAGCAACGATGGCAATCACACGCGTGACTTCTATCAAACCAGCGATGGTGAAGATAGTAGCGATTTTTGTGACAATCTTGGGTGGCTTGCCTCCACTCCAAGCCATTGATGCTTCCATATAGATTAAGTCACTACCAGCTGGAAATATGATACTATTGATAGGTTGAGAAGAGAAAGATTGATTTAATTGACTAGACGTTCCAATCGCTTTATCTGAAAATGTATAACCAAGCAACATTGAGGCGGTACGATTAAACGTAACCTGCGGAGCACCTGCAGACGATTTCCAGGAACGCATATATGGAACAGTGTGCTTACCGAATGTTTCTAAGTACTCAGCCGAATCAACCATTGCATCAACAACTGCTCCATGCCCAGACGCAGCCTGAATAGTAATAAACTTGGAAATCTCTGATTGACTGTAAGGGACCCTACCTAAAAGATGCTTAAAATCCAATTCGATTGTTCGAATCGGAGAACAATTGGAGTAGAAATTGGAGTTATAAAAATCTGATTTAGCAATGCCTTTGACAAAATCTTTAACTGCTATTTCACCATTTAAAAGCTGCGATTCCAACTCAGTTGAACGCTCATAGTCCATGAGGTGGGCATTGCCATAAACGTGAGCGTAAGCTGCGTGGATAGCTTTTCGACAAGCTTCTGCAGATGAATCAACAAACTCTCCTCTTTGAACTTTGGTGCCACATTCTTCATGCAGGCGTGGCCCCGAAGGGAGATTCATCTTGTCGCAGGAAGCTTGAAGGTACTCAGCTCTGGTTAACGCTAGTTTCAATAACGGATTTCGATCAAATTTAATTGGACTACCTGTTGTACGTTCTCCACCAAACTTTGTAATTATCGATTGAGAAGAGATCATTTATCGATTAAATTAAATTCGATCAGACCATAAGGCATCTATCGATAACGCAACAAAAAACACACGCTTTTGTAAGCTAAGCACAAACAAATATACACATGTTTACGCTAAAGCATACAAAATATGACCATTGTTGAAGCAGAGTGATTAAATTACACTTTATATAGATTAAAAAACGACAACCATTCGTTCAGAAGAATCTGTAGTAAACCAATCAGCACCAACAATGCTTAGAAGAGGGATTAATCGTAAAATTCACCTTATCGATGGAACGACAGAAAGCAGATCCATCACCATGTCATTATGAATCAAAAATCCTATAGTCAAACTTTTCAGTAGACAATGCAATGATCATCATTTAAAAAGAGTGCATCAACTCATAAACCAATAAAAAAATGAGACAGCCAGAAGAAATCAGCTTATTTTAGAATTAAGCACGTCTACAACAATAAACCATGGCAATAAGGGCAAAAGACGACTCAAAAAGATCATAGATAGAAATAGAATTTCAACAAGCCATGACATCAGCGAGCTAATACGTACAGCACCACCAACAAAAGCGAAAAAACAAAAATCAATGAACTAATAAGATCGATTCTTGCGAAATGCTCTAAAAACCTAAGTTATAAAATAATTGAGGATATCAGAATGAGAATAATGCATGATAAAGCTGAACGTAACCTCATCCGTCATGCTAAAAGAAGTGCCTCCATTTTTGTTTTACCATGCATCGGAACGACGCAAGCAAGCGATGGCATTCCTAGAAAAAGTTAGCAATGATTATAGACTACGCGACAAAATTAGAATTGCAAATAATGATAGTGATGTTGTAGAGATTGCTAGGCAAAGTGGATTTACTTTTAGCACCGATGAAATTTGGCTCTATGAAGATCGCACCTTCAAAAGGAAGGTTGGAATTCGTGGATGGTACACCAGTTAATCAATATCCATTCAACACCAAACGTCGACTATTATATCTACTGGATGCAAGCACCTCAAACAATTCTTCCTAGGCTTGTTAGGAACAAGCCTAGGAAGAATTACTCTAATAGGAATTTCATTCTCTGACACTAGTATCGCCACAATAGGGCAAATACTAAAAATAGATAGTATAAAATGATGATCAAGCCTGGCTTACTGCAATCACTCAGGGTTAACAGAAATCTGATTCGGCATCCCTACGACACTGGCAAAGGTGACTAAACTCACGGCAGGTATTGAACTCCTATTAATCACATAGTGGGGTTCTTCAGGGTGACCTTCAAGAAAACCCTCGCCTGCCTCAATGATGTCTGACACTTCAACGCCATCAACGATGCGAACATTGCTGAGACGTCCCTGCTCAACAATCACAACAACTGGCGAGGGATGGATGTGCAAAGGAATCTTGGCGCCAGCAGGTATCGTGATCCGATAGACGCGCATCTCAGGAATCCCCTCTGGATACGCAACAACTCGGCCGCCAAGGGTCCGATTAGCAGTCAGAAGCTCCTCAATAATTGGCTGTGGAGTAGCCAAGGCTTGCGCCGATAACAACAACAACGACGAGGCGACAATTCCAAGGGGTTTCAACAACATAATCATTCTCAAAAAGCGGAAATCAGTTTTAACGAGTCAACAAAGATGAGCTGTTGTATGGCCAATCAAGCAGCAGCTGCGGAAGACTGCACTCCTGGCCACATGGCAGCGAACTCTGCGTCAGATACAACGGGGGTCACATCGAAATGAATGCCAAACCCTGCGATCCAAGGTGCGAGATGAGTCCAAACCTTACCGATATCGTTAGCAACCGCAATGGCCATTCCCTTTCCACCGATAGGATCACAAACGCGATATTTCAGCTCAAAACCGTCAACATGATCGCCGGGACCTCCTGAATTGATATATCCAGCAAATGAAGGGCAGGCTTCCCAAGACCCTTGAACTGTTGGGAAGTTCCAAACGATGAGGTAGTGCTGCACCAAGGTTTAGGAGAAACTTTTCATTTCTAACAGCGCTCAAAGCATGGCGGTGTGACTGATCAGACAGATCGATCAATGACAAAAATGACCGGTTTTAATCCACCATGGCTGCAAAGTTGCAGAGGGAGAGGGGCTAGGCAGCCGAAGAGGCTTGGTCTGACGCTACGAATGCCGGAACACGCAACGAAAGGTGAAATTAGGTAGCAGTTGATACAGAAACGCTATGATGTGTCCACGTTGAGCTTCTCATCGAAGCTGCAGTCAGATCCATGTCAGGCAACGGGGGCGTGGGCAATGAAGGAGTGCTTTATGAACACGCTTCAACTGATCAAAGCTCGCGCCGTAAAAAGTCGGGCCGTTGACCATGCACGTTCCGCCATGGCCCGTGCCTTTCGAAATCCCGATTACACCGATACGCAGCACACCCCGTTAGTTCGTCTACGCAAACCGCAATTGCGATATCGCGGGGTTGCCTACGAACCGATTGCGCAACAACAAGAAGCTACTGGTGGTCGCGATCTTCGCTATCGCGGAGTGAGCTACGGCGTCTACTAGATCCAGCTAGAGACCATGATGTAGGCGGGAGATAACTTCCGCCTTTTTTAATGGAGAGGCGATCATGCCGAGGGTCTTTGGTCGCACTGTGCAGAGACGAACGCTCGTCATTGGTGGTGTTGCTCTGGGTGTTGCAGCACTGAGCATTCCTTTCGCGCAAAAGACTTACACCCTTGCCCGGGCGGGCACGGCTTACAGCGCCAAAATGCTTTGCTCCGGCGTTTTGATGGCCGGGATGAATGCAGAACGGCTCAAACGCGAGGAGCTATCCCTAGCCCAGGGATTGATCAAAAGCAAAATTGACTCAAATCAGGGTGTCGTCCACGCGTGGGCGTTCGCAGGATTGGTGCGAGGTGCGGCTGTACGTCAAGGAAATCTTGGGTGTAGTCAAGTTATTGCCAACAAACAGGTCGTCAGACTGCCCGATCAAACCAGACAACAACCCACAGATCCAAATACAACAAATACTCCCTGGAAGCTGTACCCCGATGCATCGGAAATTCCACCCAGGATTGACCAAAACAAACTAGAAACAGCAATCAGTGAGGCTTTTCAAGAGTCGACACCCTCGGCACCAAAACGCACCCGGGCCATTGTTGTCGTGAAAGACGGCTGGGTCGTTGCTGAACGCTATGCAGTTGGCATCACACCGAAGACGCCATTAATCGGTTGGTCGATGACCAAAAGCATCACCCATGCGCTGATTGGTATTGGCGTGCAAAAAGGTGAATTGCAGCTCAACGAACCACTGTTGTTACCGGAATGGCGTACAGACAACGACGCCCGACAAATGATCACTCTGGATCATCTTTTAAGAATGAACAGTGGTCTGGACTTTGATGAACGGACACGCAGCCTGGATTCAGATTTGGTGAAAATGCTCACCCAAGAGGCCAACACGGGACGATTCGCCTCGAACAAGCCACTGACTGGAAGAATAGGTCGCGATTGGTCGTATTCATCAGGAACAACCAACATCCTGAGCCGTGGATTACGTTTAGCGATCAACAACGATCCCGACTACTGGAGTTATCCCTATGAAGCTCTCTTCAAGCCACTAGGAATGGCATCGGCTTACTTAGAAACTGACTCGTCGGGAAACTTTGTAGCATCATCATTGGGTTGGGCTAGCGCGCGAGACTGGGCTCGTTTTGGCTTGCTATATCTCAATAAAGGAGCATGGAATGGCAAACAAATTTTGCAAAAAAGTTGGATTCAACACGCCATTACACCATCCAAAGGCTCAAAGAAGCGATATGGCGCGCACTGGTGGCTGAGCACGAAACGACGCCGACCAGACTTGCCACGAGACAGTTATTCAGCAGAAGGATATGAAGGACAACTCATTCTTGTCGTACCAAGCTCAAAAACGGTGATTGTCCGGCTAGGACAAACCCCAAATCGCAGCAGCTTCAATCCAAACAATTTTGGAGCCTTGATTTTGTCGGCTCTTAACGCTCAGACATGAGCACGTCAAGAACAAGACTCGCTGAAGATCAATCCTGATCACCACCCTTGGGGACAAAAAGTTGAGAGGCTCCAATCAACAACCCTGTAATTAGCAGAGCTGGAAGGATTACTGAAGGACCACCCTGAGCCGTCTGGGATGCGAAGAGCAACATGAAAGGACAGAGAAAGACAAGCAATCAGACTGGCAGATTTGAGGACAATCGCACGAGTCTGCAAACGTTCTTCGCAGACTGGTCAACAGGGGAGAACCACAGGAAACAGGAAAAGCTCTCCTTGGACGGCTTGCGAAGGACGGTGACGAGGCAATCCTCTCGAGCGCTTGCTCTGCGGAACAACCGAAGCGGCAAAGAGCTTGCTAGGACGAATCAAGGACTGACGCATCCAGGCATCGGCCTGAAACGTGGCGTAGGGAGAGCTCTGCGACATGACGCTTGACGACTAATACATACGTTCTAGTGCATGTGTACTAGTACGTCAAGGCTCAAATGCCGCAGCCGCCCTCCATCTCATCGCTTGGCAAGTTACGCAGCTGTTGCAGGCGATCAAGAAGATCCGCGTCACCAACAATGATGCGACGGCAACCGTCAGAGCCGACGTACGTCAGGCGACCGTTAGCGTCGACGATCAAAGCGGTCATGGGTGTAACCGGGGGGAGTCCATCCATGGCACACCACCTCAACTCCATCCCACCATGGCAGAAAGCACAATCAAACATGGGAAAAAAACACCACATCAAACTCAAGTTGTCAAAGTCGCTTCAATTAGCCCTGAAAAGCGAGAAACCTGAGGGAGATCTGCTCCGGCGCCTTTCATCCATTGAACAGCGCTTAAGCAAGGTGGAGCGAGCCCTAGAAGCAAACCCAGGGGTCCGTGAGGACATTGAGATGTTTTTTACAGACGCAGACCATTCCGCGTCTCAAACCCAGGAAGAGTTGTATCGGAGCTGGCTCAGCCACTACGAGAGTGAGCCGGACGCCATTGAACCCGGACGTACCGCCCATGAGATGGCCGCTCTTGCCGCCTCCAAGTTTTCTGAACAACAAAACAATTAAGTAGTCAATAAAATGATTAGATTGAGTCCATAAAGAATGGGTTCTCATACAATTGCATGAACAATGAACTGTCTAGATCCATTGAAAAATCATGTCTTAGAGCGAACTAGGCGTAGCGAATCAATCAACAATCGATCAGTTTTGAGGAACACAATGACTGATGAGAACTATTGATTTCTGCCTATTGCAATCTTTGAGCACATCAGCACTAATTGGTCTTGTCAATTGGATGACGTTGATTTGGCAGACTGACTCGGTGAAGTGCATCACCGATCGGCTTCCATTGCACAAGATGACAGCGATCGATCTTATTGGAATCGAGGCAGTCCCATATATCCTTACCACTTAATGTTGATTGGGACCAATTATCCCCTTCACTTTTCATTTGCTTTCTATTACTATCTTTCCAGTCAGTCCAATCAATTCCCTGGTAAGTGGTGACATATTCACTCAGAATCACCACAGTAAAATCCATTGTCAAAATCATCAATACATAACATCATAGGAAATATTGGTTCAAATGATCGGTGGGTTCAAGCGCCGGGTTCTTGACGGTTTCTGCAATCGACCTGTGATCGATGAATTGCTGTGTGAACAATGTTGGATCTAGGCCTTAATCCGGGATGGCGGGATCACCCTGCTATTTGAAGAGGCGTCCTGGCTTCGGGCGATGACCCCTTGTGCAACGACCGAATTGAGTGAGCGGTCAATTGATCATTGGCGACCCCGTCTTTAAAGCCAGCCATTGCTTGCGATCAGTCGGTGAAAGTGGCGTCAGGCGAGGCATCCATCGTTCTCGCATGGCTGACTTCTCTCATTTCAAATCGTCCTTTATCCAAAAGAGTCGCTCTTCCCTCTGCCGTATCGAGCAACTTGTTCAAGTCTCTCGCGTTGATAATTGTCTTCAGCCCGTTAAGCGTGCCTTTGATGGTCAGTTTCAGCGTGACGTCTTGTGAGTAGCTCATTGGTTAGTAGTGGTTCATGCTGGCGGATACTCGTCACCACCGAATCTGCTATGACCGCCGCTTCGATGAAAAAACAGAAAGCAACTGTCGGTTCTTTGCAGGGGTAGAAGACGATGAAAGCATCGGATGTCTTGAAATCAATCAGATCTTTCACCCCACAACGCTGACTGGTCATGACATTCGTGGCAACACCAAATTGGTACGAATCGAGCAATTTCCTAGTATCCACTCGTCTTAGCCAGGATGTTGTCAACCTGTCCAGCAAGTGATCAAGCACAGTTTGTTTGAGTGAGCTTCTATGGGTTGTCGGCTCATCTTGAGCAACCAGATCGCAAGCAACGCAGCGAAATGCCGCACCAATTGACCTATTTATCGAATGAACCTGAAGACAAAATCACACGGATGGGTGACGTAGAGGGAAGTATTACCAGCGATGGTGTATTCATTAGAGAAATAATCTCAAAAGCCACCACCAAAACAATGATTAATACCGTATTGATCGTCACTTAGATCTTTGCCTTCTAAACCATGGCAGACCAGAAAATGTTTGACCACTAGATATATCATCCGACAACAATATCCAAAATAAGCGGCCCTTTACGCCATAGCCACTCATGAAGAATACTGCAAATCTTCAAATTCAAGGGTTTAAATTCATGTATTCAACAAGCCTGGGAATAAGATCTTTTAGACAATATATTCATCCGAGCCATGAAATCAGAGGGAGTGGATAAAGATCGCAAACGATAACCCCAACGCGATAAATAGAGGATTGAATTCAATACAACAGCAATTGCTGTTTCTATAAAAAAATAGACAATGCTCCATATAAAAAAGAGTGTCAAAAGACACTCAAAGGTTCGCCACAAAAATGCTTCTGGAAAGCCGCAGGGTTGGCCGCACACAGCCAACGCCCCCTCTCTCAAGCCGTGCTGACACCATCTTGTCGTGCACTCCTTACCTAAACCACTGCCCTTTACCGAAGGTTCTTAAGGTTTTCTCCGTTGTGCCTGCCCTTTATGCCCATATCGTGACAATAGATACGTCTCGGTGATGAGTATTAATTCTCAGGAACACGTCTTTTCCATGAAGTGGGAAGAGAATGGCGAACTATCGTCACACGACACAAACCTATTGGTTGCACGAATAGCAGGAGCTGAGAAATCTAGAAGAGGTTTTCTTAGTCATCACTTACAGCGAAGATCGAGACAACGTAGTATCGAATTCACATGAAAGTATTTCTTTTCAGACGCTGGTATATCCAAAAAATCTGCTAGATCAATAGGTCAGCAAAGGTTTAGAGCCACAAAAGAACCATTTAAAACAAAAACACAAATTTAAATTACACTTTTTACGTTTATCTCAAATTAATCTTCACGTCCAAACGAATTAGTTCCACCCATGCGTTGTTCTAAAGATCTGGCTTGACTAATCCATACGTTAATGCAAACACGGCTGCCTGGGTCCTGTCTCGAACGCCCAATTTCTGAATGGCAGTGCTCACATGGCTCTTAACGGTCTCAGCTGAGATAAACAGTGCTTCGGCAATTTCTAAGTTCTTCATCCCTTCAATAATGCAGCGGATCACCTCTAGTTCGCGCTCTGACAATGGATCTGCAAGGACTGGGGCTGGTCTGGGTTTCTTGCTGACAGCTTCTCTAACGGCCATTGGGTAGTAGATCCCACCTCCAGCAGTTGTCGTTAATGCCTGAATGAAGTCTCCATTTCCTGTACCAATAGAGCTGGTAAACATCACGCCATCAGCACCTGCTTCCATTGCTTCTTGAACAACCTCTGGAGTTTCACGCTGCAGGAAGATCAATGCCTTTAGTTCAGGCGTCCTTTTTTTGATGGTTTCAACGAGTCTTATTCCGTAACCTTTCTCAAGGTCTTCGCTGGTGATTAGGAGATCTGGTTGACATTCCTGTTGGATTTCAAGAGCTTCATCTTCAGTGGTCGCTCCACCAACTAATGATTGAAATATTGGTGTGCAGAGAAGTAAAGCGGTAAGTGTTAATTTATTTTTGGAGCATACCAATACTTTTTTGTTTGCCAGCAGCCTCTGGCAAGTATTTGCTGCCTTCTGGAGTGTTCGGTCGGATGGGTTGAGCCTCACCAGGTTTCGCTTGTTTTGAGCAATCTAGTGGTGCTTCCTATGGCTCACAACAGATTCAAACCTGGTTCATCTTTGTAGTTCTTTTCATTAAAAACGACTCCTCTAATCTCTCCTTTCTTCCCTCTCCATTCACTGACTGCACCTTCCTTATTGGCGGCCCAAACCTCAATGGTTTTGAAAAGGCCGTTTTCTTCAATAATGAGGTCATATGACGGGGACATTTTAGTTGTCGCATTGACACCATGATCATTCACCTGTTCGATTTCGCATTCCCCCATGAGAGGGATAAATTTGGGAAATAGACGGCTCTTGCGAGGGATGTGGTGAGGAGCAATACAAACCCGTTAGGAAAAGAGGGATAGGCACTCACACTCAGGGCAACCGGTTTCTGGCAGATGGTTTGCGATCACTGTCAGGCTTGCTTTGAGAGACAAAGACAGTGCATCGATTTTCATGAACGAACCTGGCGCAGCCGGAGCTACAACCTTTACCCGAACCCACCAAAGACCTACATCCTCAGTGGACCGTATTCATCGTCTGGAATCGATGAACTAAAACAACTCTGATCAGGTTTCGGACCCGCTTCGCATCACAACCAACAGATGGACGCATCGGATGAGACCACAGCCTCGATCACGCAGCACCGAAAAGAAAAGATAAATTAGTATCAATAGGCACACAGCAGCAGCCCGTCGCAATTGCAGTGTTGTGTTGGCCTCATCATGAGCATGAGTGAGGTGTTGTTATATCCCTGAGGGTGATGTCTCAGGGATTTTTTTGTTTGATCCCGACCTAGTGCGCTGTTATTAGCGGCGCAGGGCTTCTAGCTCCAGACTGCAATTTGTATTACCTTGATTGTTATTTTTTCGTAGTGTCTCCACTTCTCCGGCTGCAGCTCGAAGATCAGCCCTAAAAACTGGGTTGCTATGCAGTCGAGCAACGGTGGCTGAGCCCATCACAAAGCCTGCCTCGACATCACTGTTCCAGTGGAGGTTGCAAACACTACGACTTTGACCATAGGCAAGGCCGCGAGACAAGATTTGGTTCTGTCTTTCAGGTGCAATCTCACTGAGAATCAGCGCCCAGGCCCAGCCAACCGAAGTATGCCCAGAGGGGTATGAGCCATCATTGCTCAGACCAGCCTCAATTTCGGGCGTGCACATCGGTTTACCATTTTGTGTAAACGGGCGCGGACGTTGATAGTGATTCTTCGCACGATGTGTAGCCATACCGGCATCAGTTAGTGAGCGTCTTAGCAGGGTGTATAGCTTGGGCGTATCTTCCTGGCTAATTTGAATCCCCAAAGCGCAGATCTTGAAGTCGAAAAGTGTCTTCTGCAGTGGCAACATCAAGGTCAAAGGCTGCTGAATCTTTTTTCGGTGGAGCAGCTAGAAGTTTTAGAGAATCAGGTAGTGAATCAGGCTCGAGGTAGCCCTTCAAAAGGCCCTTGTGTGAGCCTGCCTGGATTTATTTTAAATCAGTGGGAGAGCTACTCCCTAACTCGCAGCCTGTGCTGGATTCAGCGGAAGCTGAAGATCCAAGGAACGTCGTGACCATGGCCAGAGAACAAGCAACAAGACTGATCCGGAACGGATGCATGATGACGCGTCGAATGCTTTTTTATAGTTGCTCAGTGTTCGGATATGTGGTGGGGTTAATCCAGCTCAACAGGCTTCCTGCGGAACTCTTCCAACACCCCCATAAACTCTGATTCCTCTGGAGGATCAGCAAACCGCAGGGGACATTGCAGTTGGCAATGCAAGGCAAGGCATGGCCCGGAACGGGGGGGATCAAACCCTAGGGTCGAATAGGTTTTGTCATCGTCTCTTAGCCATCCAGCTCCGCGTCATGGGAACGGACCTCACCGCCATCCTCATCTCATCAGTGTTTCTCGGGGTTGGCTCTGTGGTGGCCAAGTTCTTCCCTGAGGCATCTCTGATGGCGGGCGTGTTTCTGGTGGGATTGGCACTCGTCAACATCACCTTGTATTTCGTGTCCTGACGTCTTAGACCCTTGGGACCATGTGAGTCATCAGATCAGCGTTGACCCAACGCACCACTCCCGAATCAACGTCGGCCACTTGAATCACGGATGAGTGATCGCTTCAGTCTTTGAACTTTTCTATTTCAGCTTTTAGCTCTGTGAGGTGTTGCTCCAGCTTTGAGTAGTTATCAGGGTCTTCATCCCAAGTCTCGATGAGCTTTTGAGCTGTCTCGATAAAGCCCTTCAAGTCGTCACAAGCCCGCAGGAGATCCATCGTCAGCTTTCCTTGTCGCCGAGCTTCAATAACTTCTCAAGCTTGAGAACCTTTAAAAGCTTCACCCCCCAACCAGCAGCAGCAGGCTTCACCAACGTCTGCTCAACACGTAGCTGATCTTCTGGAGTCATTCCGGTTTTAGTCATAGGTACTGCATAGCCACCAACTGACAACTGGAACAACGGTGCAAACGCTTATTGCGGGCAATTGGGATGAGCTGGAGCTGTTTGATCTGAGTCCAAAAGTCATCAAGCTCCAACGTGTTTCCGGCTGAACTCCTCTAACACCGACAAAAACTCTGACTCCTCTGGCGGCTCATCAAACCGGGTGGCACATTGCACGCAGAACCTGATCCAGGTGGTGGATTGGATACCACCAGCAGCAATCACTAAGGAATAGGCGTTCTCAAATTCAGCCCCCTCCAACAACATCTCCCCAATGGCGTCATAGAGACGATCCATCCCATCGATCTGGGGAGCAGCAAAGGCAGCGCGGATGTCTTCTCTCGTTGCCAAGGTTGCTGATCAAAGCCGTTTCATTGTCGTTGTTCCCCCCATTGGGGCAGCAATAGAGAAGCGACCCACTCCTCTAGAGAATTTGGATTTGATTAAATCCGGATATGGGGTGTTCAAATGATCCTGACCACGCCAACAGCCGACGCCCCGACATGCTCCTTTGCAACAACCCTCTGCAGCTGAGCCGCTCCCAACGTCTTTTTGAGAACCTGATCGCTTGAAACGACTCACCGCCATTGCTGCTGCTGTGCTGTTGGCAGGCTCTCTCGCAGCAAATGCGGACCCCACTTATTTGCGATGTGATTTCAAGGATCACAAGGGCACAAGACCTAGTAAAGGGGCCATAGACCTAACCCTCAATCAGGCAAAAGGAACCGTTGAGACCAGGGTTTTAAGCTTCGACAGTTACACGGACAACGGCTATTTCGGACCTAACACCATTGAATTCGACGCTGTAGAAACCGGAATTCCGATGGTCCTAGATCGCACAACAGGCTGGGTGGTGGCCAAAGGCCAGAACAACATCAGGGTCTGCAAGCCCCTATCAACATCTCAGCCAATCGGAGAGAGTGATAAGCCGATCCGCGGGCAGTGAACATGCCGGACACGACAACCGAGGGGGACGCAACCCATTCATCGCATTGCAGAACGATGAACACCATGAACTCTGATCAGTCGTCCGACCGTTTCACAACAAAACTGACGGATCGACGCACCGCATGCGACCAAAGCTGGGATACGACACGCTTCCGAAGAAAGTGAATGGGAATCCATCAAGGCGTTGCTGGATTCTCAACAAGTTGCTGGCGGCCACTGCACGGTCGCTTCTTGTTGACCCAATCAAATCAAGCCGTATGCCTGTAGGACATCGACGCGTATGCCGCCGAGTTTTTTCCAGGCATTCAATGCATCCTGCTTGGTTTTGTAGGGGAGCCAATCGTCTTCTCTGATTCGTCTCTCCATATGGGCTGAGATTCTTCTGGCCACCGCCAGATCACTTTTTACCTCGACCCGAATGGTTGTCCCATTGATCTGGAGTTCCATCAGTCGTGACTCAGCTCAAAGGCCATTTCATCGAGGGTGAGCCGTCGGGAGCAAGCGACAGCGAAACTGGCGCTGATGTGCAAGGTCTCACGGATATTCATCTTGGCTCGATAGAGCACTTGTGGGAAGTCTTCCAGTTCGTTCAGCATGGCATCCATTGCATGGGTCAAAGCCGAAATGGTGACGATGAAACGGATGAACCTTTCAGTCACAACAGCCACCCTGCTGAAGAGGTACCACTGTCACCCCACTGACGACATTGGCATCGATGAGAACACGCATTTGAACACCACCATTCGGGTCTTCTGCCAACTCAACTGCCAGACCAACCAACTCTTGAGCGCTGGCATTTGTGTCATTCAGCCATTCAATGCGCTGAAGGTCTTTGGGGTTGACCCCAGAAATCGCCTAATCCATACGATGAATAACAGCTAAATAAGCCTGATGAGCAGTCATTGCTCACTTTGAGCGATTCCATTTGGTTGAGTCGGTCGATCCTCTAGCGCAAAAAGATACTGGCTCCTATGTTGCTGATCTCACCAGATTGAGCTGCGGGGCTTAAGAGCTGATCAGATCAGCTCTCATTCCACTGCAAAAAGCTTCAAAGCCATTGCTAGATGCAAGTAGCAGCAATGCGATGACCTGAAAGAAACCACTCACAAAACAAGGACTTTGGTCGTATCAATACTGCTTTGGAGGATCGATCACTAAGTTATAGCGCCAGCACTCGGGTACAAATATTGCTAAGACCTTAGACATCTGATTACTGAGGTGGCTGAGGCATTAGATCCTTGTTGAGATAGACAGCTAGATCTCTTCAAAAGCCTACAATTTTCCAATCAGCAATAGTAATCGCGGAGAAGATTCATCCTTTTGATTTAGTTATATGTGCAACAATGCAAAAAGGAGTGGAGGCGAGGCAACAATCCCGAGACGTATTTTTGAGACCCCTGCTTAAGCAGGGGTCTGTTTTTTAGGATCAGAGAATGCCGAGTGGTCCTTTCTTCTTCTTGCAGTACCCGGCGCTGATATTGACCCAGCCTGACTTACAGGCTTCCCCGTTGGTGGGTGCCACCTCATAGTAAATCGGAGAAACACAAGTTGTACCAAGGGTATTCACGTAACCCATTGGACATTGATCATGGCCAGACGCCTTGGGAATCTCCTTTTGAGCAAGGGCTGCTACAGGAGCTATCAGAAGGGGCAAGAGAGCCAGAAGGATTGGACGCATAAAAAAGTAATAGACATTTATTGTTCTAGCTTGTTCAGCACTTAATGGGGTACGAAAAAAGCACGATCGTCTGAAGTCTGTGACGGAGTACGCGTTAACAGACACGGGAGATGATTAACGGATGCAAGGCGAGGACCACTCCCTGGAGGAATGAGTGGCCCACGACCCTGATACGAAAGCCATCGACGGAGAAGGTCGACGATGGCCTCCTGATTCATCGCGATCTCCAAAGCGGTGAACTGTATGAACTCTGAATGACCCGGTATTCCTCTCCTCATCACAACTGACGGATCGATGTATCGGATCAAAGCCGTGAAAGAACTGTTCTGTCACACCCTCGCCACGGCGCGAAGCATCCACCGATGTTGCCTCCGTCGTCCAACCGAAAGAAGCGAAGGATCGAAGCGTCAGCGATTAGATAAGTCAGAAAACGATCTCAGAGGCTTGCTCAAGAAGACTTCACCGCGATGGAATACGACTAAGCCCAGCAAGATTTAATGCCTTGGGGACGCGTGAACAAACATATCGACAACCAAGGAACATAGACTGCACTCTTGGCATACAAAGAATGCAACCACAAGCCAGAAAATAAGAGCGACTGAATATATTGATTATGGGACGAAATGGAGACAATCATCAAAAGCAGAGAGATCGAGAACTGATCGTTCGTTAACAAGAACCCCCTTTGGATTCCCAACACCACAAGGACAGAATCAATCGTGACTGGGAGGGTGGGTGATAAGCATCAATCACACCAAAAGCCGAATAGCAAAATCAGCAAAGGGAACGAAGGTATTCTTCCAATAAAAAAACCCCAGCAAATACTGGGGTTTGGTTGATTCAGCAGGATGTGAGTTTTGTTGTTTGAAAGACGAGCTTTTTGTAAATAGAAGACGAAACAAAATCAACGTAATGCCGATTGAGTATGGGGAATTCCTATAAAACCTCAGAAGTAGTTGTTCATAGGATTAACTGAAGCCCAAAGATAGTGAACAACAGTATTGACTCCTACCCCGAGTACTGAGATAAAAGAACCAAAGAAGAAGAGCCGGTAATGCCCGGCTCTGGTCTCAGGTACCCAGACGTCAGGTTCCTGCACGTTTTCAACCAAGGCCGATTTGATGAAGGATGCCTTGACCAGTCAGCAGCTCAGTGCCAAGGCCAATGACAAAACCCATCATTGCTAAGCGGCCGTTCCACTGTTCTGCGAAGGAAGAGAAACCGAACTTTGCGTCACCCATGGATCGTGTAGCGGGTTTCAATTAATGTAACAGAGTGTTTCGCTTCATTGCGGAGTGTTGTGACTAAAGCTACAGGTCTTGAGCAAAGGGTCTCTGTCACGTCCTTGTCTTGATGGGAAAGCAACGCAGCAAGGTACAGGCCATCTCCATACCCGTTGCCCCCCTGAGGTGACTCAGTCGATCATTGTTTGTCAGTCATTGCTTGAGACACACCAGCTGTTAGTGCGACAAAACCGACAGCCATTAGGAAGCCCACGTGAATGACTTGAAGACCCTCCACCCTTGACCAACATGGCGATGGCCGCCTGTCTCCGTCGAGACCCAACGCGAAACTGGCAAGTTTTAATCCGCGCTGTACTGACTAGATGAGCTTCGATTCCGCGCACCACGCCTGAATCTGTATCGGCAACCTGAACCATGGTCGGAATGGTCACTCTCAGACAAACCCCTTTCAATCCAAGAGCAGGAGAAGCAGCCATCAAGATCAATCAGTGAGGCCAAAAGCTCATCACGACGGGCTTTTTCACAGCTTTTCCACAGAGTGATGAAAACCTCTCTGTCGGGGGCATGGGGTGCACAACGACAGCCGGTACAAGCAGGGAGCAAGCTCAAAAATTACGTGTCGCGGACGACGACTTTATTCTGTATCTTTGGTCACACTGTAGTGACAGCAGGGGTTTTAGTTGGCCATGCTCCAGGGATAACTCCAAGGCCAAGGGCCGCTTGCTTCTATCCGTTGTGGAGTTCTTAGACCCATGAATCTTGCCCACCATCAGCCGCTCAAGCCAGCAGACAACAGAAAGCAGCCAAAAACTGTGGAAAACCAGCAGCAGCAATGCGATGTCTGTTTTTGCTCTGGCGAAACTCATTTCCGGGTGACGAGTGACAAGCGAAAAGGTTGGTTGTTTATCTGCCCCAGTTGCTGGCCAATACTTGCTGAAGAAGTGGGATATCGCTTCGGCGGAACGCGGAAAGCAAACAGACGACAACGCAAACAATCGAACCATCGCTAGTCCGAGGCAAGCGGTCTCCCCTTCCAAGTCCATCCACGACCAGTCATGCTTCTCCACACCGATACAGGAGCTATCGCTCCAACCAAAAGCCCACCAACACCCATTAGCCACCAAAACTTAATGGGGACTCCAAAACGATCTTTAATCCAAAAACGCAAAAGGATTTGTAGGACTACTGCCATCGCAGCCAGTAGTGAAGACGCGGCAAAAACCACCGTTTTCCCAAACGACATCACAGCTAAAGCAGCGCAAACGGGTAAAAAAATCCATGGAGCTGCAAACATCAAAACCACTACTCCGCCTGCCGCTAAAGCCTTGGGGATGTTGCGATCAAGGCCGAGGAACCAATTTTTAGTCCATCCTTCCCAAAGAGCAGAGAGAGTTGGATACATCTGCAGATCAACAGCATCTAGTCCCAGCACATAGCGAAGACGAAAACCTGACGATTTGATGGTTCGAGCTAAGGCAAGATCTTCCACCACTTCCCCTGCCAGAGCTCGATGACCACCAATGGCGTCGTAGGCAGAGCGGCGAAACAACATGAACGGACCAGCTGCGAATGCCACATCCGAGGTGGGGTCGTTGGCCTCAACAATCGGGAATCCAAGCCCCAATAAACTGGCCATGATCGGCTGAACCATCCATTCAGCAAGACAGGTACAGACGAGGCGTGGAGCCAGGCTGAATAAATCTGCCTGTTCATCAATGGCCTGAAGAAGTGCACGACGCAGGGCAGTGGGCCGCAATTCCACGTCGGCATCGATAAAGAGAACCCAAGAACTCTTCACATGATCCATCGCTGTTGCGCAGGCCCAATTTTTGCCAACCCACCGTTGCCGAGGGGGACGAGGTCCCGCCTGAATCAAAGTGAACCGATGGTGTTGATCCATGGCTGTGGCACATTCCTGCGCCAAATCCGCAGTGGAATCAGTTGACATGTCGTCGACAACAACCACATGCCAATCTCCACAGGGCGGCAGAGATTGAAAAACACTCCCAAGGCTGCGTTTGATGTTCAGCGATTCATTGAACGCAGGAATCACAACAGTGAGACTGATTTCGTCACCATTAACAACGTCACCATCGGATACAACAGAGGGATTGAGCTGCGGGGCAGCCTGAAACACCCGCTGTAGACCAACCCAAAGAATGAGCAGTCCAAGGCAAGAAGACGCCGTCAGCACCAAGCAATTCAGCGATACGATCCAAGTGGTCATGGTGATTTAAGTGAGTTCGTCCAATCCAAAAACGCCAACGCGTGACCAGATTTTGGCGGCGTCCTCGGCGTGGGTGGCAATTGTGCTCAATGTTTTGCCTGGTCTTGGCACGGGATACCTGTACCAACGACGCTGGCGTGCCTACTGGATCACAGCCAGCGCTAACGGAGCGTGGCTGTTGGCCGGCAGCCTTTTAAGCCAAGGGGACGACACGGCGATGAATCCAACAACACAATTGATCGGCCTGATCGGGTTAACAGTCTTGGGTTTGGTAACAGCGACCGAGGCGGCATTGGCTGTTAAAAAAGTGCGTCAGGCAGGTTCACAGGAATAACGTGTGATTTCACCACGGCGTTCAAAAAATTCTGGATGCTGGGGGTCCTCTTCACGCCACCACCATCTGCCATCGGTGTAACTCGGTGTGCCAGCGTTATTGGTTCGAGGAAGCTGCAAGGTCAGCTCTCGCCAGCGGAGGAGAATCCCATCCCCAGGCAGGGTTCCATCCAGCTGGTTGGGCAACTCTTGAACCAAACCACGCGGGTCCACGGCTCCTGAAATTCGTTCAACCGTGAGTAGATCACCTTCACAACGCCAAGAAGCCATGGCACTTGTGGCCCCCACAAGGTTGATCAAGAGCAGTAAACCCACCACCAAAAGTGAACGCACGGCACAATTCATCGATGACCCTCACCCTCCTCTACGACGGCGGCTGCCCGTTTTGCCGAAATTTTGCAGCACGTAGCGAATTAAGCAGTGGGGTCCGTGGTCTTCGAATCATTGATGGTCGAGAAGATCACGTTCAACGTCAAAGCCTTAACGAGCGTGGGTTTTCTCTCGCCAAGGGAGCCGTACTGATTGAAGGGGAGACCGTCTGGCACGGCAGTGCTGCTATCGCCGAATTGTGTCGACGTATGGAGCCAAGCGATCAACTTTTAGGTCTCCTCAAAGGAGTATTCCGCGATGACGCCAGATCAAAAATCCTTTATCCAGCCTTACTTTTGGCCCGACAAGTGGCTCTGAACGTTCGCGGCCTCAGCGTCGATCCCGATCACTAGGGGTGGCATAAAGGACCAACACGGGACTACGGTCCTAGGAGGACTTTAGATTTTCTTAATTATCGAAACGAACCCAGCTTTCCCAGATGCCCTGAGTCATGACCAGCTCAAGCAACTTCTGCAGGATGCCATTGACGATCAATCAATGGCTTGGCCTGGAATCGAAGAAGACGAACTCCTGCGTGCAGCTTTAAGCGCCTGGGCAGACCAAACAAAAGAATTGATCCAGTGGATTGAAAACCGAGGTGATTCGCTTGGAACTACAAGATCACCGAAGCAGCTGATGGCACTCGGAAGCTTTAGGACCCACATGGTGATGGGTTTAAAAGCTCTCAAATTTGCAGAGCGATAAAAATCAAAAAATGGAATCAGTGTCGAGTGTAAAAACACTGGTATAAGTAGAACAAATCAAAAAATCCAAATAACGAGAACAGCGATCAAAGAACTCCTTCCAGCTCAACCATGGAGGTTTGATCGATCTGCTCAGCAAAATCTTCTAACTCGGCATTCAACTCGATCAGCATGATTGCCAAAGAGGACGCAAACTCAATACAAAAATCTTCCGTCACAGGATTCCAGAGCGGAACCCATTCGTTCTAATCAGTTCGACCGGATCAACGTGGCTGTAAGCAACATCGGTTTACAAATCAAAAAATTAGCAGGAAGGATCAAGAGGAAATAACCTCAAAATCAGGTAACCAGCTACGTAAATTTGGTGTTCATAACACAATATAAGAAGTGTTAATTCTCGAACAAACGAGCGTTAACCCACCTAAGCAGCAACGGGCTGATGAACGAGCAACCCAGCAGCTACGGCATCGGACAACAACTGATCGAGACAATCCCCACTAAAACAAGCCTGATTCTGTAATAAAGCATCCCATTCCGAAGCTGGAAAGTGGGTTTGCAACCAAAGCACGCCATGAATGCTCCGCGGGTGCAAACGGCGGAGACCAACAATATCGGCGGGAGTCGTGACCAAGTCCACAGCCAAAGCATTCATCTGAATCCATTAGGCCTCAAACGCCCGGTCTTAAATGTTTGCGTTGATACAAAACTAAAAATATGGGGACTTACATGTCAAATCAAAAATATGTCCGATTCAGTTCGGTTTTTTGAGGGCACAGCTGGCCTTGAAGGAGGTTCAGAAAACGGAACAATGCGATAACGGAAACGAACTCGCGTCGAAGAAACACAGTGCGTTAACGCCGCAAGGCCAACAATGATGAACCAGATGGTCAATCGTTGCGTCAAAAATCAGGCCAGAACGATGGTCTAAGCAGCAGCCACGGGGTCCAGCATGGAGCAAACGGATGGCTGGAAACCAAGCTTTTTGAGCTTCTGATTGCTAACACGAGCATTAAAAATACGAGCCTCAGGCCGATCGTGATTGTCCCAAATCACAGGCGCCAACCCATGTTCGTCACAAAGCATGTTTGAAAGATCTCTTCGGGAAACCTGAAGATCATCGACCAAATTAAAAATGCCATGCAAACGATTCTCAAATGCGAAATTAATTCCATGAACAATGTCATGAAGATGAACCCATGCATTGATATGACTCCCATTCTTAGGGACCATTTGTCCTGATGCACTTCGGATGTAAGAAGCAATGTCTTTGTTAGGACCGTAAATACCTCCCAAACGCAAAACACAAGCCGACGTACCGAAGTCGTTCAATGCGAGGACAGCATTTTCCGCGTCGGCCAAGAGTGCGTTTGCAGAATTGGAACGATCAGTGGGAGAAGATTCATCGCAAATCTCTCCGAACTGGTTGCCGTAGACACCGGCGCTACTCAAGTAAGACACATGAAGAGGACGGTCTGATTCCCTAGCTTTGATGGACTCAACAAGGGCAGAAACACCAGTTCCATAAACAGAACGGTATTGATCCTCCTCCATACTCATCGTTGTAGGTGCGATGGCGATTAAGAGCCCATCAAGGGAATCCAAAAAACTTGCATCAGAACGGGAATCTCCAGCCCGATAGATCCGAGGGTGATCGACAATCCCGCAAAGTTCTTGCAAACGGGAGGGCGACGTTGTGGTTCCTGTGACCTCAAGACCCATTTGGCCAAAATGACGCGCTGCCGCTGCCCCGACGTAACCGCAGCCAATAACTCCGAATCGACCAGCCATAGGGAAGCAACCACCTATTACACAACGTAACGAATTATGAGGCTTGCTGGCAGAAACCTGTTGAGCGTGTTGCCAAGCGAACACTGATCACTGCCTACGGCTTGAGCTACATGAGGCATTCCATGCCAGTCGCACAATGGTCGGATCCCCCTTGGTGCGGTCCAGACGGGTAATCGGAACATGCACATCAGCAGCCGAGCAGACATCCGCGCATGAGGCTTAGGCCAGATGAGCAACGTGAGAAACCAACAACACTAAAAGAAAGCATTGATCAGGCCCCACAAAAGAAAAATTAGGGCACTGGTCAAAAGCAAAGAACCGAGAAGAAAAAAGACGGTTGCGACGACTCCGACGCGCGCGATTGTTTTTGGGAACAGCAAATAAAGGGTTAAGCCAAGTGCAAAAGGCCAAAGAGGAGGCAATAGGATACAAATAGCAGTGAGGACGATCAATTTGGAGCGAATCGCCTCACGTTGCTCAAGGTCTTTCCGCTCTTCATCACTCAGCCAACGGCCCTGGTCTTTTGCAATTTCAAACTCGCGCTCAAGTTTTTTGCTGGGATTGATATTAAACATCTGAGTATCGGAGAAAACAAAGATAACTCAAACCATAAAAATTACACTCACAAACAGAACGCTGCATGTCGATTAACGAAAGGATTGAGCAGCTCAATAAATAAAAAGTATGCTTTCGCAATTACTTCGCACGTTTGAACGTGTAACAACCGCCGTGGTACCCCGTAAATGGTTGGGCATAGGCCACTAATTCCCAACCCTGCTGCCCAAGTTCATTCATGAGGCCCACCAAACTGACATCTCGTTGAGGCTGGCTTCTTGAAATCAGTTGTTGATCATCCAGCCAAAGCTCCTCGATTTCACCGGTCCAAGACTTTCCCCTTGGGACAAAGCGCAATTGGGTGTATTCCCACGTCATGAATGGCACCAGGGGGCATCAAAGACGCCAATCTGAGCTGCATCCTCCCAGATAATCACCAAAATCTGCCCACCACAGCTTTTCAAAGTGAGAAAAATCTACAGGATGCGTCGTGGCCCACTGCGCAAGTGCTCCCATGGCCGAGCTAACACGACAGGCGCTTATTCATGCAGACACAATGGACAAGCCTTGTCGTTTCACCCGTGCAGCTTTTCATCACTAGTTTCTGCCTGCTCTGCTGGCTAATCGTTACACCAATAGCCAATGCGGAACCGATTCAGATCACCATGCGAAGCATCAACGCCGATGGAATTGGTGACGTGATCGGTTCGGTATCAGCCAAAGATAGCGACCAGGGATTAGTGATTTTCCCTGATCTGACCACCCTCGCCACCGGAGAGCATGGCTTTCATCTTCACAGCAATCCAAGTTGTGAAGCTGCACTGAATCCAGAAGGAGAATCTGTATCCGGACTAGCCGCAGGAGGCCACTGGGATCCAGACAACAGTGGAACTCACCTCGGACCCTTTGGGAATGGCCATCGCGGCGATCTCAGCAAACTGATTGTTGATGCAGATGGAACAACGAAGACGAGTATCGTTGCACCGCGCCTCACCACAAACGACCTCAAGGACCATGCCTTGATTGTTCACGCCGGAGGTGACACCTACAGCGACACACCAGCGCTAGGAGGAGGAGGCGCACGCGTAGCTTGTGGTGTGATCTATCAATGAATCAGACAAGCGACATGAGGGGTTTGAATACGATTCAAGCGCGAATAAATTTTGCAAAAAATAAAAACATGATCAAGCCTTTTCCACAAATCAGTGAAATAGCTTGATCATATTTTCGAGAAGAAAATCTACATCAATGTGTAGTTAATTCGCCAAACAATTATCAATTAGCGATTCTGAAGCGATAAAAACATCGACTGAGGGCTGCCGTAATAATGGGGCATAGCCTCATGCAAACTCGAAAGCCGTTTCCAGCAAACACTCTTGCGAGCCTCAGACTCCTTGACCCCATCGGCAACAAGCCAGCGAAGTGCTTTGACGTACACGTTGTATGTCTGCTGCAACTCAGCAATAGACGGTTGATTGGTGAAAGTAATGCTTGACATCGCCGAACTGGCGGGCAACAACCATTAAGACAAACAAAACAAGATTTCAATACCCCCTTATGGGGTATTTCAAACTGAATGAACGCAGCGCTGAAGGACCAGAGTCAAAACCCTTTTCCAGCACAAAAGGAAGTCAAGATGAGCAATCAAGACTTCCTGAAAAACCTTTGGTGAGTTAGTCAGGGCTGCATATCAGCACATGACATGGCCCACAACAAAGAATCCTGTAACCAAGACCTCTAAACGCAGGCACTGCGAATGGAACATGCTCTGAAAACTAGAACAGATTTCAGAGTCAAAAACCCAAACGCAGTGCTGGATGAGCAATGCTCAGCGGCGGGGCTCAGCAACGCGCACGGAGATGGCACGTCCCATCCATTCGACATCCTGGAGATCGTCGATGGCTTTTTTTTCTTCGTCAGCGCTGTTGAGGTCAACGAAGGCGAAGCCGCGCTTACGACCGGTCTCACGGTCGAGGGGCATCGAGCACTTGCTGACTTCTCCGTACTGGCTGAACAAGTGGACCAGGTCTTCCCTCTCTGCGTCCCAGGAGAGATTACCAATGAAAATCGTCAAAAAATTAATCCAAAAGGAATACCTCCTCCATTTTCACACATCGCCACAAGGATTGGCGACATGGAAATGTCTTCGTGGGGACTAGCGGACATAGTCAACACAAGATGCAGACCACAGAACTCAGGAACGAAGCAGCACTTAGGAGTCGTGCAGTTATCAAAAAATGTCGTTTGCGGACTCGTCACCCCAGAGAAAACCTGGACTCTTGGCCGTAGCAGCTCGACACGACGGGATGTTGCAGGAGCAAAACGCAGCCGTTATGGCCAAACCCGTCGCCGTAAATCCAGTTAGGACCACGAAAAGAACGACAAATCCTTAAGGATTCGGGCCGGTCTAAACCGAAGTTCCGTAAACAATCAAAGTTGAACCATGCCGCATCGCATCCCCTTCAAAACGGCCTGAACGCGGTTGTTGACTTCAAGGGTTTTCAGCAGACGCTTTGTATAGGTCCTTGATGTTTGCTCACTCACCACCAAAGCCTCAGCTATTTCCTTATCAGTCATCCCACGGGCAAGACGATCAAGCACTTCGTACTCACGGGGAGTAAGACGCGGGCAGCTGAGATAAGGCAACTCCCCACCACGCAAAGAAGGACTTCGATAGGAGTGATTACCAATAACAGCCAGCACAGCAGCTTCGAGCGGTTTTTGGTTTTCAATAAGATCGGCCTCAGCAACAACAGCTTCTAACCATGGGGCGTTGTCGTGTTCGACAGGGATCTCGTCGGTCAGGGCAAGAACAATAACTTTGAGATGTGGGTATTGCTTCTTGGCTTTTCGCACAAGTTCATAACCATTACCTCGCTCAAGTTGATCTGTACAAATCAACAATTCGAACTCATCGGAACGCAAGTATTCCAAACAACGATCCTCATCAGTAACAGCACAGCCAATATGAGATTTTTCGCTGAAACTCTCGCAAAGGCAACGTAGAAAAAAACGGCCTTTCATCGCCAATGCAATTTTGCCGTTGACAGCTACTGACAGCAGCGCGTCATCAAAACCTGATGACGATTGATCATGGATATATGGCGTGAGGTCCATGCGGTCTCAAAACGCCGGACAACCATCATTACAACAAGGAAGCCTGTACTGAAGATGACGTTGTCAGTTGTCATAGACAACACCGGCAGCGACATTAAGTACAAGCGACCGGCAAGCGCCTGAATGCGGTGAGTATTTTTACTCTAAAGGACGTTATTTAGGGATGCTTGTGACCCACTCAAGATGGGGAAATGGAGGGTATTTAAAGTGTTGGCAGATCACAGAAGTAGTTCAAATACCTACCAGGGTCTTGGAAGAAAAGGATCGGTTATTTTTAATACCACCAACCAGAAACCCTAGGGTTTCACTGCAATGTAGGATGAATGGGTACTTCCCCAAGAGGCGACAACTCAACTGTCCCCTTTTGGGAGGAGAGACAATCCAGGTTTGGCGAGACAGTACACAAATGAAAGGGTTAAAGCATGCAATCCACAACACTGACAATCGGCGAACTTGAAGCGAAGTATCCGCTGTATTGCAAAGCGATGAAACTTCTTCTTCATGATGGTCAAACCCCAGAGCGGCTGAGAAGATCAGTGTGCTGGGAACGGCTGGAAAAATTACATCACTCACTGCCGAGACAATACAAATCGCCTGAACGTCTCATGCAGATCATGCAAAGCGAAATCTCATCAAAAAAGCTAAACCCATAAAGACTCCGCAGAGCGAAAGATAAGAACATTTTCATTTGATTCAAGACCAAAAAAATTTATTTAGGACAAAATTCATTGCAAAACATTAAAAGAACATCTTCGCAAATAGCGCTTAGACAATTACTCACGCGTACTATTTGGAAACAGATTCATAAACTTGACAATCTTGAGCTGTTCGAAGAGAGCTATGCATTGACGCAGGAATGGCGAGAATGGATACTCGATCCACAAATCAACAACAATTTCTAACGAAATCATGCAACAGCAGATAACATTATTCGTTTACAATAAAATTCTTCGCGCATAAGCATCTATTAGCAGTCAAATAATAGCAATAATTTCAGCACTTTTATTGCAAACAAAGAGTCGTAGATACAAAAAATAAACCTTCAGAATCTGCCCAGATGTAGCTTGACAATGGCCGTATGTTGCTTGTTTAACGACCGATGCAAACCATGAGCTTCACTTAAAACAAGGTAAAAAGCGACTCGGCAGCTGCCGATGCAAGACCCGGTGGGCGTTGTCCCAGGCTCGTATTGGAGAATCCTCCTTGAATGCAATGCATCAATCGACTGGACAGGGCGATTGATGCATCGACCTCAATGACTCAACTTAATGGTCCTCACTCTCCTCAATCTCTGAAAAATCCATGGAAGCCGCAAAGTCCAATAGTTCAGCAGCTAAGACTGCGTCACCTTCAAGCATCAATGTCTTGTGGAGGCTGATCACCATCTCGTGGCTGGATGATGCCGAACCATTAATCAAGCTGCGCGCTGTGCCGCGAGCGACAACTAATTCAAGACTCATGCTCATGACTCAACCATGGCCTTCTTCACACGCGCTTTGCACTCAACTTCGTTTTTACAGCTGATTTTGATCACAAAACAACATCAAAGCCAACGCTACACATATGCGTTGCGACAACTGACTGTTGAGTCGAATTTTGAAGCATCTGGCAGCGTACGCCGAACAAAACAGCCATAATGGAAATGAACCATGGCTCCGAGGGCCAAGCGCGCAGTCTCAAAAACCACATTGCAGAGCTCGAATCGCGGTTAGCTCATCCGCAACACTGGACAGAAGGTGAAAACAATCAAAATGCTGAGAAATTACGTCAACTCGTTTTTGAACGTCAGAGGTTAATTTCCATTCAAGACATCGACCTCAATGACTTCAACTAACAACGATTTGTAATTTTTTACTGTTTAAAGTGTTAGGATATTTTTCTCATACTTTCACATCATGACTGATTACTCCACGGCTATCATCGCACTAGTTGTTGTTGGCATTGTTTTTACTGTCGCTGTCGTTTATGTTTTGGCCCAACCATCCGACCTGCCAGCCGACAATAAAGACAAATAATAGTTCAAACAGCAATTGCGAATGAAATAAAACATCAACGTATCCGAAATATATTTAGACACGGATTCAACAACTTATACAGACCTTCATCAAGTTGATTTTATTTATTTCGTATCTTTCCCATCAAATTATTTGACTATTGTCAAATATATAGCTGCTTGTGCAGCTTCTAAAGTAACAGCAGCTGATAAGCCTCATTGATCTGGCAAAAAGCCTCGGCGGAGCCACCTAAGTCGGGATGATGTTGTTTGGCGAGGCGACGATGGGCTTGCTTAATTGCATGCTGAGAGGCGCCGTACTCAAGCCCCAAAATCACAAAAGCACTTGAGCGAGCATCCGAGGATCCGTCTCGCTTTCGATCGGTCGAGCGTTGATCACTTCTCGTTCTGCGACCAGATCGAACAGGCTCCTGACGATTGAGAAGCTCATGAACGACTCTCTGGGGCTCTTCATTGAGCCATTCACTCGCTCGGACACCATAAAACGCAAAAGCAGCCAAAACAGCGCAGCGCTTTTTGGTCATGGAACCGCTCATGGCGGCGAATAGCTCACGACCAAAACCTGGCAACAAACGATCCAATCGTTGATAAAGGTTCAGCTGTGGGTGAAAGCTGCTGCGATTCAATCGCTCAATCAAATCGCTAAGACTGCGAAGCCGAAGGTCACTCCATCCGACTTGTTGTGACAGGTTTTGACCCCATGCGTCGATTTGGGACGCCGTGATTCGTGAATCATCGGTCTTGTCAGCTGTCGTGTCATCAATCGATTGGCCTGACGGGTGCCGCTTCTCTCGAAATTGATGTGTACGGAGCCGTTGTATCTGTTCACGCAACCGACGCACTTCATGGCGTAGGGCATCATTCTCCACCAGTAAAGCCTCTACATTGCTGGTCACGCGTTGGCGTTGACTGGGCTTTGAGGCGGGTGACCATTGGCGGGGATCAAAGCCCATGAGCCGGCTAAATCCCCACAAAAAAGCAATCTAGAGCTGCGAAGAACTACCAAGGCAGTTCTTCGCCATTGGCGTGCCAAAACGAACCAGACGTTTCCAGAGTCAACGCATCAATTCGCTTTAAAAGACCTTCAACCGACTGTTGAGGGCTAATGCCATTGGGATTGAAATTAATCATCCGAGTCGCCACCAAACCTGGATGGAGAATGGCGACAGCGATGCCCTTTGGTTTGAGATCAACCGCTAAAGACTGACCTGCCATATTCAAGGCAGCCTTGGACATCCGATATCCATAGGAACCACCAGAGGTGTTGTCGGCAATCGATCCCATACGACTGGTCATCAATGCAATCCAGGAGCCTGATGAAAGATGGCGCGTCAAGACACTGGCAAGCCGCAGAGGAGCGAGAGCGTTGACCTCAAACTGCTGACGTATGGCATCAGCGTCTAAATCGTTTAATCCCGTGGAATGCAAGATACCGGCGTTGAGGATCGCACCATCAAGGGACTGATGCAGCAGACGGGACATCAGTTCATCGATCGCTGACGAATCAGTGAGCTCGATTCCGGCCTCGATTCGTATCCCTAGAGATTCAAGTTCTGGGCCGGCCTCACGGCAAACGGCAATGACGTTGTCACCACGAACACTCAGTTGTCGGCAATACTCAAGACCAATCCCACGATTCGCACCCGTCACGAGAACCGTTGCCATGGGCAATCCTTTGAACGAAGAACATCCTCTCCTTACGTCGACTTGCGATCATGGATGGAGAGATCGAGACTGAACGATGACCAGTCAGGGAGATGAGACAGGCACTGGGAGCAGCTTTGACCCTCTGTCCATGATCGAGATGTGGCAAGACCTCCACCAACTGATCGAACAATGGACTGCCAAATACGGAACGCCCCCAGATTTGGCCGCAACAGCCCTCAGCGAATTCGCAAAAACACTATCCAACCAACCGCCATCAAAATAAGAAAACTTATCAATAGAGCACGAATCCCTTGATCAGAGAGCAGGAGAGGCAATAAACATTGAGTTTTATGTGCTCGCATTAATAATTACATTTTGAGAATGGTGTTGCTATGCCGAGACCAAATACATCCGAAATAGACCAAGAAAAAAACAGCCTATGAAAGCAAAACTCGTTGCCTATGATTATCTTTGTACTGATAGAAGCGGATCAATAAGAACTGACTCCCTTAAGTGGTCCAAACACAACGCTTATAAGACAAACACAGGCGAATTCCAAAAGAGCACAACACACAAATCATAAAGTTCAAACGACTCTGCACGAGTCAACCGGATCAGTCGATGAAATAAGTACAACAATGATTAATGCCAAAATATCCAATGAAACAACTAATTCATTTCCAACTAGTAATAACGACCAGGATATTCACCCGGATGATCAACACGGGTGATCATTACACCATGCTCATGTCGACCCGAAGATAACAAGAGTTGATCACCCGTCACAGCAAATCCACATTGCTGTGCGATTACAGCAACCTCGTCAGCAGTGATGCAAGCACGCACTAGAGCCTGAAGCTTGGAATCGTGCCCCAACACCCGAAGGAACCGACTGAGCTCCGTTCCAGAAGAATCCGTTCCAGACGAATCCGTGCCAGACGAGTCAGTCATACAAGGGATTTAAACACAAGAGCAACCAGAGGAGGGCTCAGCAAAATCAAAGCTGATCTCGATTCATCGGAACCTTTTCCCAAGCTTCTGAAACCGATGCAAAACCCAAAAAATCTCAACAAAACTTTTTTTATTCTCAAAAGTCATATCGAACTAAAACATTTTCTGGCAGCTGGCCACCAATCGGACTTAAACCAAAGACAGAGCACGAGGTCCAATGTCGTTGATCAGCAGAATTTGTGCAACCTCAAAGGGTTCTACCATTGATGCCGTTGGCAACGGCCGCTATCGGGTGTGCAATAAACAATCTCATTGCGCCGAAGTCGTCGGACTTTGGCAAGCCTATGAGGCACTGCGAATGCAAGAACAACGAATAGGTTGAGGTTAAAATAAATTCACAAGTCCTAAAGAAAGGTGAAAAATAATTACAATTGAATTATCATGAACGTCAGAATCCAGATCGATAATGAAGTTTTATTCAGAGGTACAACTTTTGGGCCTAGAGCAACAATGAGACCGTATTAGACCGGATCAAGCCGATGCCCAGTAGCACAAGCAAAGGGCTTCTCCTCAGTTCGATTCTCCTGGGCAACAGGGTGTCAACAATGGAACAACTGATGCAAAGGCTGGTTCCGATCTCCACTCAACAGGTCGAAAACCAATTCACTTTGTAAATCTCACAACAACGAACGGCTACTGCAACAAGCCGACTTCATCCGGACAAACCCCATTCGCTGCTCTCAGCCGCCGCCATCACAAGGGCTGCTCAATATTCCAGCGCCTAGCATAAAACACTCACAAAAGCCAGAAATCAGCCAAAACAAGAAACAAGCGTTTACATGGTGATAGCCTCATGACATCACATCACCGGGAAGCGATGTACACGATCGATAAAGCGCGACAAATTTTCCCAGACACGCAAACGGCAGACGCTGTACCCGCCATTACAGCCCGCTTCAAGCTGCTGAGCGCTGAAGATCAGCTGGCCTTGATCTGGTTTGCCTATCTCGAGATGGGACAGACGATCACAGTCGCCGCTCCTGGGGCAGCGAGAATGGCTTTGGCCAAACCAACGCTCGACGAAATCGTCTCATTGAGCTTCGACGAGCAGACGAAGGTGATGTGCGACTTGGCCAGCAAAATTAATGCGCCAATCTCGACGCGCTACGCCTTTTGGTCGATCAACGTGAAGCTTGGCTTCTGGTACGAGCTTGGAGAGCTCATGCGCGCTGGAAAGGTGGCGCCCATCCCACCTGGATACAAGCTCTCAGCCAACGCGTCTTCTGTTTTAGATGCTGTTAAAAAAGTTGAGCAAGGTCAACAAATCAGCTTGCTGCGAAATTTCGTAGCCGATATGGGATTTGATCCAGAAGTCGTTGAAGATAAAATTATTGCAGAACCGATTGTTGCTCCAACACCAAAAGATGAAAGGGAGAAAGTCTTCATCCCTGGTGTTCTTAACCAGACAATTCTGAGCTACATGGAGTTATTAAATTCCAATGACTTCGATCAGTTAATCGAATTATTTCTAGACGACGGTGCCTTGCAACCACCATTCCAACGTCCGATCGTTGGTCGAGAAGCCATCTTGAAATTCTTCCGCCGCGATTGCCAAAATCTTAGGTTGATGCCTCAGGGTGGTTTTGGCGAACCAGCCGACAGCGGATTCAATCAAATCAAAGTGACCGGCAAGGTCCAAACACCGTGGTTTGGCCAAGAAGTTGGCATGAACGTAGCTTGGCGGTTCTTGTTGGACGAAAACGACAAAATTTATTTTGTTGCGATCGACTTGCTTGCGTCTCCCGCAGAACTACTAAAGCTTGGTGGCAATTAAGGCCGAACAAGCGAATAATCAACGTCACGGCCTATTTTTAGCGGCTTTGATCTGCTCAGCATGGATTGCCACATTAGTGGTATCCATGCTGATTAACGTTCATTCATGGACAACATCTGGCATTCTTTGTTTAATTCTGCTTAGATCTTTTCTTCATACTGGTCTGTTCATCGTTGCCCATGATGCCATGCATCACAGCTTGGCTCCGCTCAACGAAAAGCTGAATAACAATCTTGGGAAGCTGTGTTTGTTCTTATATGCAGGCTTGTCTTACGAGTCCTGTTCAAAGAAACATGGTCTTCACCATCGATACCCAGAATCCGCAGCAGATCCAGATTTTCATTCACCACATAACTCCAAACCAATCATTTGGTACTTTAGATTTTTAAGTAATTATCTTAATTGGACACAGTTTTTTAAGCTTACATTGGTTTGGTTACTCATTCTACAAATAACAACTCTAGTGAATCCAAACGCCTTCGAGAATATTATTATCTTCTGTCCACTACCGTTAATCCTTAGTTCATTTCAACTCTTTTTGGTGGGCACATGCCTGCCTCACCAAAAATCAAAAACTGAACCAGGGAGGCAACTTCCACGAAGTCTTTCATTACATCCACTGATTTCGTTCGCAGCTTGCTATCACTTTGGCTACCATCTAGAACATCATTTGAGTCCAAACACACCCTGGTTCAAACTTCCAAATCTGCGCATCGAACCACTCCAACGTGATCGAGCCAAGATTAAACATTCTCACTCCCCCCAGAGATTTTTATGACGCCCGCTGACTGGTCATCCCAAGAAGAACAAATTGCACGCCACGTGTTTGACAATGGGAGAAAGCGTTCCATCGAACTGCTGATTGCAACGCTCCAAGACAAATGCCAAGCTTTGAGTTCTGACGAATCGGTATGGAACATGCATGATTATCTCAGCACCGAAAGGCATACGTTTGAGGGAAGATCAGAATTCGATTACAACAATATTCTCTTTACACTCGCAGATTTGCTAAAACAGCAATTGATAACATTGGACGAGCTTAAAGGGCTAGATCCGAAAAAGCTTGCCAAAATCAAGGCAATGTCAATGTTTTAACTAAATTGGGTTTCGCTGCAAATTCACCTGTCCTCAGAGAGTGCCCTGCGATCAGCGGGCGTGAGTCAGAATTACTGAAACAGGTCAATCAAGCTTCAGATAACTGGAAAGGATCTACTAATATCAAAATCGATCAGCTCAATGCTGGTTACGCCTGTGCATTACACATGCACCAACCAACTATTCCTACTGGAGATCAAGGCGAATTGATTTCGCATCTTCAGCATATGTTTAACAATTTAGGCGAAGGCGATAATCACAATGCTGAACCATTTGCGCAATGCTATAAACGGCTCGCTGATATAATTCCAAGCCTAATTAAAGAGGGTTGCAATCCTCGCATCATGCTTGATTACTCCGGAAATTTACTTTGGGGGGTCAAGCAAATGGGCCGAACTGATATTACAGAAGCACTTAGATTTTTGGCTTGCGATACTCAAATGCAAACGCATGTCGAGTGGCTAGGTACATTTTGGAGCCATGCAGTAGCACCATCAACACCAATTCCAGATCTCAAGCTTCAGATCAGTGCTTGGCAACATCAATTTGCAAACTTATTTGGGACAGAAGCACTTCAACGAGTAAAAGGATTTTCTCCCCCAGAGATGCATCTGCCAAACCATCCTGACACCCTGTATGAATTCATAAAAGCCTTAAAGGAGTGTGGCTATCAATGGTTATTAGTTCAAGAGCACAGTGTCGAGAAACTAAACGGCACTCCACTCAACCATGAACAAAAATATATACCGAACCAATTGGTCGCTAAAAATTCTCATGGGGAAATTATCAGCATCATCGCGCTAATAAAAACACAAGGATCAGATACAAAGCTTGTCGGTCAAATGCAACCTTTTTATGAAGCACAAGGTCTTGATCGACAGGAAATAAACAACAAAAAAATTCCATCCCTAGTTACACAAATTGCAGATGGTGAAAATGGTGGTGTCATGATGAATGAATTCCCAGAGGCTTATTTACAAGCCAATCGTCGAAGCCGAGACAACGGCGAAGCTGTTATGGCTATCAATGGAAGTGAATATCTTGAACTTATTGCCACATCAGGCATCAATGAATCGGATCTTCCAAAAATTCAAGCAGTACATCAATATCGGATTTGGAAAGAAATGGGTCAAAATATAGGACGCGAAGCGGTGTCTACAGCCATTGCTTCGCTTACAAGCTCTGATACTAATTTCAATATTGAAGGAGCATCATGGACCAACAATTTAAGCTGGGTTGAAGGATATGAAAATGTTCTCGAACCGATGAAACAATTAAGTGCTCAGTTCCATATGCGCTACGACCTCGAACTTTCCAAAAATCCTGGATTAACCCAAACACCTCATTACCAAGAAGCTTTGGTTCATTTATTACTCACTGAAACCAGCTGTTTTCGTTACTGGGGGCAGGGGACCTGGACAGACTATGCACGTGAAATACATCGACGTGGTGAGTGCTGCCTTAACGAAGCTACAACAAGCCTTTAATTTGTTGCAACTCATGGCATTCACTCGTCAAAGAACCGGTTCCGACCTTTCATAAAGATCTTCAGGGTATCGAATTGATGGCTTACGAACCAGGTTCCGGCGAATGCCGTGTGTTGATCAGTAGCAAGGAGCAACTTGAAACGATGCTATTGAATCTTGGGAAGCTCGAGGGGACAACAGAAATCCTCCAACAGCTTCGAGACGTTCATGGACAACTCGAACTTTTGCATGACCAACGCCGAAGCGAGCCCAACTAAAAGCGGTTTACAAACCGTTACACTTGTGTCAAAATAGATTGATGTTCACATCAGTTCTACAGGATCAGCTGGCATTGAAACCCTTAACGATTTCAGCTGACTTGAGGCTACAAAAATAAAGCCATGGGAATTCAAATTGAATTGTTGATTGCAGCTGCAGATATTGCACTAGCTCTTTTAGTCGCTGTATCTCTTCCAACTCGAGAAGAACCAACTTAAATTGAGTACATTTTCAGTTGTCTTGTAGCGTGAATTCTTGATAAACACATCTAGCATCTACGTTACGATCCGACTCAACGAGTGTTGTATATCGATCCTGCATCCAATACTCAGTTTCAACCCATATATTGAGTTGATAACGTCGCTCAAGAGATTGACCTGAACCATCCATCGTTCGAAATGTCTTGAGAAATTACGATAGTGAATATCCTTAGTGACCGTGAATTTATCCAAGCATACGTAGAGTTGTTATCAAACAAAAACAATAGTGGCAAAACTATCGCATCTTAAGATCATTTTTATTTCCACCATCACGCTGCCAGGATTTCTCAAGCTGTTGTCGAAACTGCGTGGAGGTGTTGTGAGTTGATTGAATTTTTGTGCGGTATGCCCCGGTTAAGCGCCAAAATTTCCATGCAGATCCCGCAGCAACAACAAGCCAGGCAAGGAGAAACCAGGCAGAATGTCCCATCCATCAAACGACGTTGAATTCCATAATGACAATCTTTCTTAGTAGGCGTGGACAACCACCACTGATCCATCGCTTAAAGATACAATTCGATTCATGTCATTGAATCAACCCCAACGACCAAGCTCAACAACGATTTGGAACACGGGGATCATTTTGATCACCGTGGTCGCTGCAATCATGGCGATGATCCGGCGTTGAACGACAGTAGGGATCGCAACACTCACTTCAAATCATCACCATGTTCATCATTTCAACTCTGCTGATCCCCCTTTTGATGTTGTTCCATTTCATTGGACCGATCCCTGCTGATTTAGGGATCCATGGAAGCGAACTCAGTCCATGTATAAGTACAGCTCATTGTGCACGGCAGGATTGGCTCAGTAGCAATCCTCAATCAGACCTACAAACCCTCATCGCGGCAGTAAAAGAAACACCCCGCACCATCATTGTTCAAGAAGACGACGACTACATTCATGCAGAAGCCAGTAGTGCGTTGTTCGGCTTTGTTGACGACCTCGAATTACTCGCTGTACCAACCACTGGAATTATTCAGTCTCGATCTATATCGCGTCTGGGAGACTCTGATCTTGGTGTGAATGCAGCCAGACTAGACAGACTTAAGATTCTGATCAACGAAAAGGAGCAAAATTAAATTTCTATCTACTTTAAAGTAATTTACTCAATATAAAGCCAACCAACCATCCAAATCAAACTGACCCTTATTACACAATGAACGACATTATCTGTCCACACTGTAATACCGCATTCAAAGTGGATGGATCAGGATATGCAGATATTCTGAAACAAGTTAGGGATCGCGATTTCGAAAAGCAATTGAATCAACGATTAGATCTTGCTGAGAAAGACAAGCAGAACGCCATTCAGCTTGCTTTGGCGAAAAAGGCCTCTGAGCTTCAAAATTTAGAGAGTCAGTTGAGAGATAGAGATTTAAAACAGCAACTTGCCATCAAGGATGCTGTTACAACAGCAGAGAAGCAACGCGATTTAATCGCAAAGGAATTAGAGCAAAACCGAGATAATCAGCAACAAGAATTGAGATTTACTGAAACACGATTTGCTCAAGAATTGCAGACTGTCACCATGCAAAAGCAAGCTGAACTACGTGATCTACAATCAAAATTAGATGCTACTGATATTCAACGTAAGCTCGCTATTAATGAAGCAGTAAATTTTGTTGAAAAAGAGCGTGATGCTCTAAAAAATCGAATCAGTGAATCAGAATTAAAGCATCAGCTGGAATCCCAATCGCTCAAAGAACGATATGAAGCACAAATTTTTGATAGAGATGAAGCCATCGTCAGACTTCGGGATATGAAAGCACGACTCTCTACGAAAATGGTCGGAGAGACTCTGGAACAACATTGTGAAACCGAATTCAATCGGCTTCGAGCAGCAGCATTTCCTAGGGCATATTTCGAAAAAGACAATGATGCCAGCTCTGGAAGCAAAGGAGATTATATTTTCCGTGATTTTGATGATTCTGGAAATGAGATTATCTCCATCATGTTTGAAATGAAAAATGAAAATGATACAACATCTACCAAGAAGAAGAATGAGGACTTTTTAAAGGAGCTAAACAAGGATCGGCTCGAGAAAACCTGCGAGTATGCAGTTCTTGTTTCACTATTAGAGCCAGAGAGTGAACTCTACAATTCTGGGATCGTTGACGTATCCCACCGGTTTTCAAAAAGCTACGTTATTAGACCACAATTTTTTATTCCATTTATTACTCTACTGCGCAATGCTGCCCTTAAATCGATTGAATACAAGGCTGAACTCGCCTTAATCAAAGCGCAAAATATTGATGTGACTCATTTCGAGGAAGATCTTGAGTCTTTCAAGAGCGCTTTTGGGAGAAATTACGATTTAGCTTCACGCCGCTTCCAAACAGCAATTGATGAAATCGATAAGTCGATTGATCATCTGCAGAAAACGAAAGATGCCCTAATGGGAGCGGATCGAAATTTACGCCTTGCAAACGACAAAGCACAAGATGTAACCGTTAAAAAGCTAATAAGACAGAACCCCACAATGAGCAACAAATTCATGGAACTCAAAAATAAAGATTCCTCAGATTACTAGTTTCTATGAACGCCTTAATGGCAGTTTCGAATTTTGATTGGCGCCACAAAGTGAATGATTGGTTTCACTGACTCCAGTGAGCAGTGCAGCGGAATCGTGATGAAAAACCAACATCTTTCTCCTCGCAATCCACAGAGGTGATCGTGGCTCCTTTTGGAGCCAGCCGCATCGCCTGAGCCCTTGCCATCTGCTCTGTAGCAGCCTCACCTGAGCTTGTCTTAGCCATGGTCATTGATCCAAGGCTCCAAAAGGCAAGTCCGATGGACACCCCTATCGAAAGTCTGACGCCTCTCAACATCGTCTTAGAAAAAGCCATGACACCTAATGACCAACCATACGTATTCAACAACAGTTGAGTTTTGACTAAAACCTTGGGAATTCCTCGAGGGTGTACGAGCAATATGATGGGATACAACATCATTCACGATGCCATCGAGCCCCCGCAACCGTGTTGGCGACGTCTATGGACAACTCACCGTTGTCGCTCCGTCTGTCCGACGTACAAAATCGGGGAATGCTTATTGGTGGTGCCGTTGTAGCTGTGGGAAAGAAAGAGAAGTTGCTGGGGACAAACTCTCTCTCAATGTTGCTAGACGAAAACCAACGGTGACGGCTTGCGAGGAATGTTCAAGGGAGCATCAAATCGAAGCTGTTTGCTTTAAGCATGATCGGGAGGAGCGTGATCGACGCAAGCAGGCTGAGCGCGATCGACAACTACTTAAAGGAATCGTCCCCGATCGTTGGCTAAGACTTCCGTTGACTGATGCCCATGCAAGAGAACTTGGACGAACACAATTCTTCAGAGGTCGCAAGTGTTTACGGGGTCACTTAGCGCCCTACAGAATTAATGGAGGTTGCCTTACTTGCGCTGGGCAGATTCCGTCTGCGGAAGATTGGCAAGCAACCAAGCCCAAAGAGTCGTGACGGCTGCGCCAAAGGCCATCAGTGCTAACAGTTTTGTTTCCATTTACAAAAAGTCGAAGTCGTCTTCACCTGCAAACGCGTTCATCACCAGAGCCGAAAACGGGATGACCACAGCTGCAATCACGAGAATTTCCATGAGCACATCGCAAGCTTGCGCAAAGTAAGTTCATCCAACGTTACAAACGGTTGCTGGTGATACGTGCTGCATTTGATGAGTAAACTTACTCATTTTTCGTTTCCAACAGTCCCTCAACGTGCCAGTGCAATGGCAGGCCTGGATTGATTAGGCATTAAGCACCGTTGTCAGGGATTCCCAACAGAACAGACTGAGCTCAGCTTCGTGATTGTGATGCCCCCCATTCTTCAAGCTGCATCGACGTCTAAACGAGGATTACTTAGAACTCCGGGGAGGCAGAGCTTCGATGAATGTCGTCTCCGCAATGACCGACAGAGCTATGTGGCTTTGAGTAGGCAACTGGTGCAAGCCCAGTTCGTCCTAAGGGATCGCGAATTAACCAATCGTCTTTGGCATGACGTGGCCAATCGAGACATGGACCTTGGCCGCATCATCAATCTTTTGTATCGCTGCTCTTCCCCTGAAGACGATGAGGCAATGCGATGGATCGATGAGGGGTATCTGGCCCTCATCGATCGGAAGGACCCTTAATAGGGATGTCTCCTAGAGCTCAAACACCACGCCTAGCAACGTTGCTGGATGTGTTGAGCAGCCCGCCCGACCACGTTCGAGTTGAAAGGCCATCACGCAATGGGCCATAAAGCGCGTTGCTGAAAGCACAGCCAAGCCGATGCAGATGGGGCAATGAGTGATTCCCATCAGAAAAGACTCACAGGAGTTGGGGATTCCTGCACATCAGCGTTGAATTTCTTGACCTTCAGGCAGGAACAACACGTGGTCCTTGCCAGTTTCGGCATTGATCGTGGTTGATCTATCGAGATTTGGTGTCAATACAGTCAGAGGGGATACAGAGGCTGGTAAAGTCATTTTTTGCTGTGTTTCGGAGAACGGATGAGCCAGGTCACAGTCGGCGAGAATGAGGGTATTGAATCCGCACTACGACGCTTCAAGCGCTCTGTCGCCAAGGCCGGCATTTTCTCCGACCTACGTCGCATCCGTCATCACGAAACGCCCGTTGAAAAGTACAAGCGCAAACTGAAGCAACGTTCGCGCAACCGCCGCCGCTGATCAAATCGGCAATCGACGCCCTCCCCTCTCCTGAGAGGGGTTTTTTAATGTCTCGAACCTCGCTGGAACAATCGCCATCGCGATTTCTAGCCATGCTTCGCCAGACTTAATAACCCTTGGTGCTAGGCCATGCTCTTTCTCAACCCCTTCGCTCCGATCAGTGCAGCGAAAATCGCTGGACTCAAGGCAACGGTTCTACTTTTGCTGGTGATGTTGACGAAATCGCAGCTGCTCCGCGTCAAAATGTCGCTGCTGGGCTCAGTGATCGGTTTTGTTCTTCTCATTAGCTTTTTAATCAGCTCAGGAATTCTCACCGTGGTGGCTGGAGGAGCTGTGGCCTATGCCGCGATGCAAAACAAGAACACCTAACGGCTGGTGTCGCTTAAGCGTTGCTTCCCCACACATCAGACCTTGTCCTTATGTCACGTCCCCTGCCCAGCACAGGCGCGGTCACCGGCATTCTTGAAGCGATTGGCTTTTTCAGTGATCCTGATTTTGCGACGAAACGCTTCACCGAATACGGAGATATCTTCGAAACGTCGCTCATCGGTCAGCGACTTGTTTTCATCCGAGGGGACGAAGCGATCTCCGATCTTCTGTCCCAGGGAGATGCTGTAGAGGGTTGGTGGCCCGAAAGTGTTCGCCAACTCCTTGGAAGCCAATCGCTTGCCAACCGCAACGGAGCCGAGCACAAGGCACGCCGAAGGGTTGTTGGTCAATTGTTTTCCACTGCAGCACTCAAGCGCTACACCCCTGGAATTGTTGGCTTGGTTGAAGAGCTCGGCCAAGAGTTGCTTCAAGAGACCCAGCCGATACGACTTACCGATCGCATGCGACGTTTCGCGTTTCGCGTCATTGCAACAACGGTGTTGGGTTTAGAGGGATCGGATCGTGATGCCCTCTTTCGTGATTTCGAAATATGGACACAGGCGTTGTTTTCGGTTCCCATCGCTATTCCTGGGACGCCTTTCGCGAATGCCCTTGCGGCACGACGTCGATTGCTCGACCGTCTCAGAGACGTTCTTGAACAAGCGGATCAAAACCGTGGCGGACTGGATTTACTCGCTGGTGGTCTTGATGAAGCAGGACAGCCACTCACAACAGACGACCTCGTCGAACAGCTGCTTCTGTTGCTCTTCGCGGGCTATGAAACAACTGCGTCGTCATTGAGCTGTTTGATGCGGGCTTGTCTGATCGAGCCTCAGGTGGAGCCATGGCTGCGTGAAGAACTGGATGGGCTGGAATGGCCACCAAAAGGCGATCCAACCACTGCATTTGATGGGATCCGCTCTCCCAGACTTCAAGCCGTCGTGGATGAAGTCATGCGTATGACCCCTCCGGTGGGTGGATTCTTTCGCCGCACCTGTCGCCCGATTCAGCTGGCTGACATCCGCATCCCAAAAGATCATGTGGTGCAGGTGGCCTTGGCATCCTCCAATCGCGCTGGGAGCAGCGATCTGAATGTGTTTCGTCCTCAACGCCATCTCGATGGATTAGAGAAGCCAACGCTGCTGCCTTTTGGCGGCGGGGAGCGCGTTTGCTTGGGGAAAGCCCTTGCTCAACTCGAAATTCGCCTCATGGTGGTGGGGCTGCTAAAAAGTGTTCAACTCAGCCTTGCCGGCGACCAGAATCTCGATCTCCAGTTGATCCCCAGCCCGAGCCCGAAGGACGGTCTGATGGTTGTCGCCAAGCGTTACGCACCTGCCGATGCCAGGGCGTGACATCAACCGTGGGTTTCTCAAAATCAAAGCCAGAGACTTCCATATCCTTCCGCAACCGAGCTAAAACAGGGATCAGAGCAAGACCGAACAGCAAGGCCATTAACAACAGCCATGGGAGCAAGGCCAACAACCAAATTGTTGCCGCCGCGCTGATGGCGATCGCTGCAAGCGTTCGCATCCATTGCGGTTTCATCCGTCCTGGGAGCTGACGCATCATTCAGGCCATAGAGGGACATAAAGAGTTTGGCCCTGATCGATGCACTTTTCGACAGATCCGGCGAGACCAACCAACCTCACCATTGAGAAAGCGGCTCTCCAGCATTCAAATATCTTGCCCAAGAATTCTGTCCAGGTCTCGACGAAACTCAGCTTTGCTCAGAGGGACCGCTCCCCTATGACGTCGATTACGTCGTAGAAGAGAACCGATCCACAAGATCTGCACGAAACAGCAAAATCCCGCAATGGCGAAAAAGCTTGGCGAGAGAGAACTCCAGTCCATTGCCGCCTAATAGGTGGACTGAGGCAACGTGAAACCAGATTGCATATTTCCAATGTCGAGCATCACGTAAGTCAGCCATATCAAAAGAGCTGCAACACCAGCCCCGGCAGCCACCTTGGCAAAAGACCGGCCGATCATTTCCAGCAGACTGACTTCTTTCATGCGAAAAGGGCGTGGAGTTCAATTGTGCCTCGTAGGCGTAGGGGAATGACGCCAAGCGCTGAGAATTGGTTCAGAGGGTGAGGTGAAACCGCAAGTACTCAACCACTGCAGACATCGGCCATGAAGGCGTCAACACAGCGAACAACGTTCTGGAGATTTTGATCGTCCGATAAACCGGAACGTTTTCTTGGAGAGAAGCTGTGATCGCCATCAGGAATCCAGCGAATCTGAATTTGCTCAGAGAGGTCGTAGTTCGGAACCTCCTTGAGCCCACCCATGGGATCACGTTCACCTTGAACGATCAACATCGGAGTTCGAAGAGATTTGAGATGACCTGTTCTTAACTGCTCAGGCTTTCTTAAAGGGTGGAATGGGTATCCAAGGCAAACCACTCCTTGTATCAAATGATCTAAATACAACGAATCAGCGAGTAGTGAACCTATTCGGCCACCCATGGATTTACCACCAATTAAAAGAGGTTGCTGGCAATGCATACTCACAGCTTCAACAACTGATCGATATGTTTCGAGCAAAACCTGCATCTTGTCGGGTAGCAACCGACGACCAGTGAGAACCCTTTGTTCCATGTAAGGAAATTCAAAGCGCACGACACGCCAGCCATGATTCGTTAGATCTTTTGAAATAGTATTCATAAAAGCAACTCTCATGCCTGCCCCCGCACCGTGGGCAAGCACAAGAGTTGCTTTTGCTTTAGCAGGAGTGGATATCAAAAGACCTGGAGAAGTCTCTGACCACTTCGTGATGGAATTATCGTGTTGCAGCTGCTTCAGTCAATGCGACAGCTGGCTCCTCGAGAGACTCTTTGGAAGAATTGATTTCCAGATTCGGCTCTACAAGACGAGCAATTAATTCATCGATGGAGAACAGACCAGGACCACAAGCCAACACTGTTGAAGCTGCCGCCAAGTAAAGACCTAGCAACTCGAGCAAGTAGATATTGAAACCTGCAGTAACGATTGCGTGGTAGATGGCAACTGTGATTGTTCCCGCAATCGCAGCAGCACCGACTCGCGTGAGCAAGCCGGTAATCAACAACCAGCTACCAATCACTTCGGAGAAGGCAGCCACGTAAGAAAGAACGATCGGGAATGGCAGATGGAGTGGGCGGACAAAAGCGTCAGCAAAGTTTTCAATATTGGCTAACTTTTCATACCCATGATGAATCAAAAGAGCACCCGTTAGGACGCGAAGCAGCAGCAAGCCCAGGTCGGCAAAAAGAGGGCGGGTGAGAACGGCGCGGATCATGACCCATAGCGATATGAAGACAACTTAACGAAGTTTCATGAAGCCCCGTCCACGAATTAGGGCGATTGGGAGGAATCGGCAAGAAATAAGTATTTCTACTTACAAGCGTGTCGCGGATAGGGCCTCAGCCAAGGGGACCCGGGGGATGCTGTCGTCGCTGGTGATTTCCAAAATCCTTTCAATCGAGCCTGGTGTTTCAAGTGCATCCACACAGCATCGAGCCACAAGCCGTCTCGGAATGGAATCGCTCTCCTGCTGATCCGGACCTGTCAGTCGAATCCCCTCACGATCCAAACCGGACTCGCGCTCAGATAGCCCCCCTGGACGAATAACAGTCCAGGCCAAACCACTTCGCTCTAAGGCTCGTTCACCAATCCTTTTCCACACCAGGATGAGTCCGAAGAGATTGAGCGGATGACGCCAGCGTCCTGCACAGAGCGAACTGACCAACACCACGCGGTTGACGTTGACCCGTTGACAGCTTTCAATCTGACGCTTCACTCCCCAAGCATCAACACGCATGGGTCCACTGAGGTCGATCGAAGGACGGGCGCCCGTAGCAATGACTAGAGCCTCAGCTCCCACCAACGCTTGATCGAGCGCATCGACGTTCTCGATATTGAGACGGACCTGCTCGCAATGCTTCAGAGACGGCGGAACGGCAGATTCGGAACGGAGCAAAAGGCGTGGATGAATTCCCACCGCCAACAACTCCTCAGCAATCCGATATCCGGTTTTGCCAGAAGCACCGCTTACGGCGACAACGCGTGCCATCTCGCATCCCAAGGTTTGAAAAAAGTTAGGAGATGAGTGGCCGATTCAGTCGTCACAAACGAGGCATTCGGGCATCCCTGAATTTTTTTCACAGAAGAACTTCAAAAATGAGGGGTCGTGGAAGTCGTTGAGAATGCTTTTTAGTGATCAAGGAGCCGCTTCATTTCTTCTGTGAGATAGCGAACTTTTCCATCGATGTGGTCGGACAACGCGTGTCGGAATTCGCCTTAAACCGCTTCGATGTGTTCATCGATTGTTTTCATTGGTGGAGCTGCGCCATTTTGCCGATTCATTATTTAGAGGCAGTCCGCAGAATTATTTTCCAGGTATTTCTACCTTTATGACCAAAGGAACACACTAAAATGATCAACAGATCACGAGCTGTGACACAACTATCGTCAAAACCATGGATTCCATCGAGAGTTTACTGGCGAGCTCTTAAACCATGCCCTTTACAGATCGAATCGCACTCACCGGCGCCATCCTTTTTGGCATGGGCCTTGTCTTAGGGGTAGGGATTGGTTCCTTCACCACGATGGCTTCACTCATCCAAGGAGGACCCGATGTCCTGCAAAGTTGGTCTGGTGTGGTAGCACTGCCATAAAAGGTTGACTTAGAAAGGAAATCTGCCTAAGAAATATTCAGCTGCAATGAGATTGACGATGGAGCGAAATGTCTTTCGTCGTGAAACCCTCAAAACAAAATCGATCCGTTGGATGATAAATACACTCCAGAGAATTCTTTTTGGTGCAAGATTTACTTCATCGTGAACCAATACTAATTGTTCCACAACTGATCAGACTTTCAAGTCGGGCAGAGAGCTTCAACTCAGTTCTGTCGAAACAATCCTGGTTCCCTGCCAAATAGGCCAATTCCTCATTTGTGATCACCTGATGGGTCACAGCATCCAGATAGATTTTCACAAGTGACATTGCCAAACCAGCAGAGCTCAACAACTCTGGCAAGAGTTCCCGAAGATCGACGTCCGGCACCGTCCTCAGGAGACCAGTGATGGAGAAACAAATTATTCAGGGTTTGATCAAAAAATGTGCACTGGGTCTGTTTGATCTGGCCTGTGCAGTGAGTGGAAAACCAAGTTGGGACTTGAGTTTGCCCATCGGAGTGATCGATGCCAGACGCGATGCACCAAAGCTGGTGGTGACGTCAGTGGGGACGATTAACTCAACATTGCGAGCGTCCGCAACGATCGGACATCCGCTGATGCAGCAGTTCTTTGCTCGCTTTGACCAACTGGGAGTCGAAAAAGCCCTCGCTGAAATGAAGCAGGGTGAACAAGCCGATGCGTTCACTGAGGTTTGGGAGGCTTATCGGGACGAACGACGGCATGGAGAGGCACCGATGTGGAGCGTTGAGGATGCAACAGCGTTCGTTTTGAAATCAAAGGAAGCTCACGCTGATCGCGAAGTGGCCTGCGTGGCCATTCTTCCGGGAGAGCCGCATCGGATTGTCACTTTTTCGGTGCCGATCGCCTTCCTGACCAATCCCAGCGAATGACCACGGCAGACCTGCCGGTGCAACTTGCCCTCGCGGCGGTGGCGTTGATCTCCAATGGTTTATCAGCCTTCGCTGGTGGTGGTGCTGGATTGGTGCAGCTTCCAGCATTAATTTTGCTGGGACTGAACTTTTCGACAGCGTTGGCCACCCACAAAGTGGCAAGTGTGGCCCTTGGCGTCGGGGCCGCCGGTCGGCACATGCGAGCCAGCAGCTTGGATCGACGCCTGTCGACTCTTGTGCTTTGTGCTGGGCTCCCAGGGGTTTGTATCGGTGCCAACCTTGTTCTGGCGATACCCGATCAGGTGGCCACAATTGGCCTCGCTGTTCTCACGTTGGGCTTAGGGCTGTATTCCTCGCGTCGACCACAGCTAGGCAACGATGAACACTTGAAGGCTGTAACTGGAAAAACCCTTTGGGTTGGAGCGTTCGGACTCTTCACCATTGGGATCGTCAACGGATCCCTCACATCTGGCACAGGATTATTCGTAACGCTTTGGTTGGTGCGCTGGTTCGGATTGAGTTACATCCGAGCTGTAGCCCATACGTTGATTCTTGTCGGACTGGGTTGGAACGGCACTGGCGCCCTCGCCCTTGGACTCAAGGGCGACATCCACTGGCAATGGCTCCCCGCCCTCATCATTGGGTCATTGGTCGGTGGCTATATCGGAGCGCATTGGTCGATCAAACAGGGCGAAACGATCGTGAAGCAAGCCTTTGAAATTTTGGCCCTCGTGATGGGCCTTTCACTCCTCGTTCGAGGTCTTCTGCTCTGAATCAGAATTCACATCTCCAAGGAATCGGCTCGAAAAGCGAGTTGCCAAAACAACCGTGGCAGCGCCATAGGCGATGAACGTAAACAGTTGACCTGAGGTTCCCTCGGAATACACCTCCTCCACGAGCAGCATCCAATCCATGAGTGAGGCCACCGTGCCCCAGACCACCACACAGACAGAGACGTAAACAATGCCTCGAACTGTTGAATTCATACCGAAG